>Ga0210040_10003225_pt1 | contig 22273 bp, 25 predicted proteins | sample CryGeyCG12114_NA_FD_185462 | JGI IMG/M metagenome (GOLD analysis project Ga0210040, IMG submission 185462) | Groundwater microbial communities from aquifer - Crystal Geyser CG19_WC_8/21/14_NA (SPAdes) (version 2) | ecosystem: Environmental > Aquatic > Deep subsurface > Groundwater | place: USA...
AATTGTGCGGGAATTCCCCGCGGGCTTTTAAGCAGTAGGGCTCCAGTAAACCATCCGAAAAAAGTCGATTTCGAAAATCCCTTCAGGACCATTCTTATTTTTCAGAGAATTTAAAAATGCCTTTACTGTATTGGGGACTGACTGTGAATGATTTGAAGGGCATGATCAAGTTCAAATTTTTTGCAGGTAACTTGTTTATGCCAAAGTTAGGATGATTGATAGAATTTTGAGCAAACCGCATGGTTATCCTATTTTGCTACATAATAGGTTTTTTTTTAACGATCAGCTAATGATGGATGAGGCAATCGACAGATTTTTAATTTCTTTTGCGTTTGGCATGTAAATTACTATGAAGACGGATATTGTTTACAATTTATAAAACCTTCTGCATTTCAACCCTATATTTTGGCTAAAACGGCTAAAATAATCATGGCATTCTAAATTTAACGTAAATTATTGATGAATTCTCCAAGGATTTAAAATGCTATGGATTTTAGCTCTGTCTGGAATCGTATTGGATTTATACTTCCGATTCTCTGGTTTTGGTAATCAATCAATCAATATAGCATTTCCATTTACACCTTTTGCCTCGTAAAAGTATGCACATACATGCATGGTCGTTCTTACATGATAGATGGCGTGGGATCCCACAACACAAATGAAACCCTTCTTTTTTCGACGGAGCAGAGTTCTTTTTTTGACTTATCCGAAACAAGCATAATGATAACCCCATTTTCACCAAAAGACTTTTCAGGCTTTTCTAATTTCTATGAAAAGCATCCTGCAGACAATATGATTTTTTCAAAACGAACGGCTTTGTCAGATTCAAATTCCTTAGAAAAACAAAAACTCGAATATCCACATTTTGAAACGGTAGTTGACGGCAATCTGCAAGCTTCTGAAACCAAAGGTTCCACTACAGATATTCCAGCTATTAAAAAAAGAAAACATTTTCGCCACAAGCGCAAACGAAAGAAAATCTGGTCTCGTACTACTACTACTACAAAATTGACCACATTGGCTCCAACTGCCACTATAAAATTGACAACATTAGCCCCAACTACCACTAAAAGATTGACCACATTGGCATCAACTACGACTACAAAATTGACCACATTGGCTCCAACTATCACTACAAAAAGAACCACATTGGCTCCAACTACGACTAAAAAATTGACCACATTGGCTCCACCTACCACTACAAAATGGACCACATTGGCTCCACCTACCACTACAAAATTGACCACATTGGCTCCAACTACGACTACAAAATTGACCACTTTCGCTCCAACTACGACTATAAAATTGACCACATTATCACCAGCTACTGAAGAAGTCAGTACATGGGCTCCAACTACAACTACAAAATTAAACACATTGCCTTCAATTACGGAAAAAGTTACCACATTGGCTTCAACAACTGAAGAAGTCAGTACAATGGCTTTAAATATTGGAGAGGAGACCGAATTAAAAAAAATTACTGAAGAACTCACATTTGCTCCAGCTACTGAAAAGCCTTATTCTGAAGCATTAGCTTCTACAGCACTCGATGCAACGTTGGCTGACACAGATGAAAATATTGACTTTAAAAGTCTGAGGAATGCAGAAGAATCGAAATCAATTCTATTGCCCAGTTCGTATTGGAAATTTCATGAAGTGACGCAACCAGCTTTTGACTTATACACAAGCAATCAATGGAAGAACCCGATTCAAACCGAGTCGTATGGATCTAGGGAAAACAGTTTTATAGAAGAGTATTTAACAACTCTTGAGTACACGAATAATCACAATTGGAATGATGAAATTAAAAATATGCAGACTGAAACCACCATTCTAAAATTAGACAGTCAATTTCCAACGCAAAATCAAGTGACCGACGGTCAACCAGAATCTGTTACATCAGAAAAATATTCTGAACCAATACATTCAACATTTTACGTGGATAGTTCAGACTTTAAAAATAGTCAAAATTCTGGAGTCATGAATTCTAGATCTCTAGCAGGGTTAAGAGAGGCTAAAAATGGGAAACATAAAAATTCCAAAAGTTTCCAACCGGCATCTATTTACGGTATGCATATTCCATATTGTAGCGCATTACTATTTGGATAAATTTTTAATCTGTTTCATTCAACCCTGGAGCAGACATGACGGAAAAAGATGTATTTCGAATCCAAAAGAGTGACACCAGCTCAAAAAATAAAGTAATGTACACTAATCACATGTGATTAATTCCTAACTCGCATATCATTACAAAATTTCCCTTTATTTTGCCGCAATCAACTCATTATCCCATCATCATAAATCAATCTGAAATGCGGAACACAATAATAAATGTATTATAATAATTGTCATGGATTATTGTGTCACCACATTTCAGTACTTGACAGTTGCTGACAACAGTTTGATCGATGAGCTGCGGAAAGTGACTTTGGCACATTGGAGACATTTACCGACGCAATTGTGGACCGCCAAATTTTTCGGTATGAGACTTTTGATGATGATTCTGGAAAATTGCACTGTCTGGTCGAACTATAGCGATAGTCAACTGTATAGATTACTGTGTGCATGAATAATGATATTTGTATGCAGGGAAAAGGCATGTACAACTAATCCCCCTGAAAGGAAAAATGAACGAAGTAACAAAAGAGACATTCGGCAGCAACAAATCCAGAACTTGGAGAATGATTCCATTCACGTCAGATTATGATGAGAGACGTAATGCAAACAATAGATTTTTGTTGCAATCCATGGATAGAGAATTCTGCTTAGGGGCCAATGTTGAGGTCACCGCAGAAGATTGTGAAAATGCAACTGCGTGGCAAATCCAGGTTTACCAAGATAACAAAGAAGGATTGACAGATGAGCAAAAGTATTAGTTGAGTGATTTTGCCGCTCGACAATTTATATGACTTTATTGTTCTCAAGCAATCCCATGCGGAATAAATGCCAATGTATTCATAAACTATATATGATTCACTCAGAACGTAAGTATACTACGGAGACCTTTTGTTGCTTGTTTTACAACAGTATAGTTTTTATGAACTTTGGACACACAGAATTATGAGAGCTGTACAAATTATATGTTCGGTAGTTGTACGCCAGATTGGGAGTGATAAAAAAGAATTTAAAATCAGCTCGTCAATTTGCATTGCATGCATTTTCAGAATGGTTCCAAGCCTTGCAAGTTGATTTCCGTTTGATTCGTCTTTGAGCCTTTTTCTGGCTCCATGTACAATTGAAAGAGAATGACTACGTAGCCCAAAATGGTGGAAAAAACGCCACTCATTAAACTCCGGTTTACAATGAAGAATCCCCACTGAAACGAGCACGGCATAAAGCGCAGTGTTTGTTATCCCAATGTGTTAATATAGGATTGAAATAATAAATTATCTTACTGCAGTCATTTTCCATTTCCAAATCTCCAAAGACTCGACAATGTCCGATATATGGGATTTCGAAACCGAGTTAGGCATCAATGTCACCATTTTGTTTAGTTGGGCTTTTCTTTCTTCAATCTAAAAGACAAAACAAAAGAGCAACCACATTTATGCGGCCGGGGAAAAATTTTTAGCGCAAAAGTCTCACCCTATCATACATATCTTGTCCCAGTTGTAGTAAAAACAATTGAACAACTTGATAGATAAGATTGAACCAATCCGAAACCAGTCCAGCCCATTGACTGGACCCACCTTCAATCAAAATAGAATTCGTCGCATGAATCAAACTCGTGACACTCATGACAATCAAACAAAACAACAAAGGGCTGACGATTTTGTCAAACAAACTAAAAAGATTCCGAATATCCTCAAATCGTTTAATCAATTCTACCAACGAAGGCTCCATAGCTTTCCTATGAAATCCTATGAACTTAAAATCCGTTCTCAAATCTGTAATAGAATCTTTTCTAGCTGTTTTAATTGCTCCTTCAATTTGGATCCCATAATCTTCAAATATCCATACGAGATACACTGCTGTGACTACAATGAAGGAAAAAGCGACGTAAAATGATGACACTAAAGGCAAAACTCCAAACAGTCCCATTATGAACAAGTAGCCCCAGGTTCCCAGCGGGGCAAGCAAGGAACTTTCCGGAATATGTGAAGCCAATTGAATGGCCAGGAAAATCCCAGTTCCCAAACGAAGAGTTAATGACACCCATGTTAAAATGGAGAAAAGTCGTCGGGTTTTTTGTAATGTTGTGGGTACAGTGGAAACAGGATAAAATTCCAATTCATTTAGAAAGAAACAAACATTACGAGCTTGAATGCTGAAAAAAATTCGGATGAAAATGTTAAAGAGGACTCCAAATACTAGAAATCCTTGGATTAAAATTTTCTTTAAGAATTTTTCTCCCTCGTATTGTGTAGAGTGTTGAAAGAAATCAATCCACAGTAGTTGTGTTAAAATGTTTAGCGCAAATATCCCGATTGTTGTGAGATTGCACCATGATTTGAAAACGGGGGCACCCCACGGTTTTTGAATGAAAAGGACGCCTGTTATCCATCCGAACCATGTGGGCACTTCAAAACCTTCTAGAACCATATTTACACAGAGAAATAATCGTTCTGAAGCCAGAAAGAAAAAATTCTATAATAATGTGTATATATATCTATAAAATATGTACTTAGATGGATATGATGGATGAGGATTCATCCATTAAACGTGGACATTTACGTAAAACGCAATTATATAACGCGCAAACATAATCCATAAATAAAAAGTGGTGAAAGCTTTCCCATGTAACTAGCAGGCAAAGATATTTAAAAAATAGTTTTTTTTTCTTCTACGATATTTTTTAACTTTTACACAGGAACTTTAGGGAAATTCATCCAAATACGTTGCATCATGGCCCTGATGACTCGTAATGGTATTCAATGTTAACCTACACAATAATCTTAATCCATATGCACACATGTGGTACATAGCTAAATCATGTACGTAATTTGTCTTTTAGTAATGAGCCCGATTCAAGATATGAGATAATCTAAATCCAATATTCCAAATCCTGTTGCTGTAATAATAGTCTGCCATCTTAAATCCCTGGGAGTTTCCTATCTTTTCCATCAAGTTCAAGCACAGTGTAACATGATTGACATTGCAAGAGAAACTGTGGATTTACGCACTTAGTAATATATTTCCAAAAGCATAAAAAACTGTTTCCGTAGTTCACACTATACTATTACATTAAGGGCCCTTGAGCATAGTGGAGCGAAAAGTAGTAGTTACAATGGAGTTGCAAATATTTGTGTGTACTGTGTTATTATGCTTCATTGGAGTCGTGGGAGTAACTTCGCTAGAAGAAAGCGATAGATTAATTGAAGTTGGAAATCTAGGGAAAATATATGGCCGAATAGTTCAAACATACCCAAATAGTACAGACCCAGATGCACCACGAGCTCAATACTTGGAATTTCGGGGCATTCCATATGCTTATCCTCCACTTGAAGACGCACGGTTTTTGGTATAAAATATATGAAATGCAATTCTGAAACAAGTACTATGTAATATCAAGTATGTAGTGCATGTGATGTTGTTTTTTCTAAAAGCCTTCTGAGCTATGGGACGGACCTTTGGACATTTCCAACCAGAGTGAATATTACGATGCTACATACAAAAGATTGGACTGCCCTCAACCATTTGCATTCCATCCTTCGCTTATTTCTGAAGACTGTAATTTTTTACTAAATTTCATTCAAATACAAAAAAATTAGCAATGTTAAAATACATAGAGCGTTACAATATTTCAGGCTTGCACATCAATGTCCACACACATGCAGTAAGCGTATTTTGTCGCTATTTTTTTCATGCAGCAGGAGCAAAACTAAACAGAAATAATTATTATACTTTCTTAGACTTGCCAAGAACCTGATATGGATAGTTGTGAACTAGCTCCAGTTATATTTTTCATCCATGGTGGAGCTTTCACAGTTGGAAATGGTATTAATAAACATCTCGAATGCCATTAAAAGAAAAATACTCATGGTTAACTTTGAGTATTGAAAATTAAACTCTATTTTCATAGGTAACAGTTTCTCACCAGCCAGAATTATGAATCGAAACGTAGTATTTGTTTCCTTTAACTACAGACTAGGACTTTTAGGTAAGATGGCATAAAATCAAAAAGATTATAAGTTAAACTTCGTCAACGTCACCAAATTGGACTATTTCAGGATTCTACTCCCTTCGAAGTGAATCCGCCCCTGGGAATGCAGGTTTGTATGACATTGTGAATGCTCTGCAATGGACAAAAGAAAACATCCAGTATTTCGGAGGAGATCCAAACTCAATAACAATTGCGGGACAAAGTGCGGGTAGTGTTGCTGTGACACATTTGATGACCAGTCCATTGACAAGAGACAAGGATTTGTTTCATAAAGCTATTGCAGCCAGTGGTTCCGCTTTACATGAGTGGGGCACCACTGTTGATCCCATGGAAGGCTCTATTCGGGTATCCGAATTAGTCGGTTGCTACAATAGCAGTGAAACTGAGTTGCCAGACTTCGACGACATGATAGCCTGCATGAAAAATGCCAGTACAGCTGATCTTATTGACGCATTGTACGACTATCAGGTAATCTAATAAAAAAACAACAGTTATTTTTCATCTGGGGTATGGTGATACAATAACTGTAATGTGTGTGTATATTGGTTATTTTTAAAAATTCAAGGTGGAAGAAAGATCTGAAGGTCGTTTAGGTTTTGCTTCTGTTTCACCAACTCTACAAGATTTCGAAATGGTCAATTATGACAAAGTTGTACCGGAACACCCTAAAGACATTTTGGATCGACAAGAACAGGCAGATGTACCATTGATAATAGGAACTACACGTCATGATGGCACATACGTTTTAGGTGTTGTGTACCAAAGATTCTTGGATGCAAACGGATTAGTGGATGATCCTCACTTTTTGATAAATGATCTTATCCCAACTATGTTGCACTCTTTAGGTAAAAGGAGAAAGAAATATCTTTATTAACATAAAAAAGATCACTGCTATCCAATGATAGTAGCCAAAACGACTCAGTCAGTATACCTTCAAATTATTGTAAATAAACTATTGGGAGTAGTTATAAATTATAATTAAAGTAATGGTCAGTTAACACAACCTAATCTTCATTTTTTTATGAATAAGGAATTGACGATCCATCCCATGGGGCCCATGATTCAATTGCTACCCATTATTTGGGTAAAGACAGATATTCAGGAAATTTTACTCAAATGACCCCCGGATTGACTGATGTAAGTTTACTATAGTCAATGTATTGGATTATGTTATCTTGTGAAGAAACTCATGATATTTTTTGTCAGATTTTCAGTGTATTTTTCTTCAAAGCTGCTGCCTATACAAATGCATTATTACATTCCAAATTGAATTCCAACACATACTGGTATAGTTTTGACTACAGAGGACCGTCTACACTTTTTAAATGGTTGTTTAATAACAGTCCTCCACCTCCACCAATTGAAGGAGGTAAGTTATGTGGTAGTATTCCCAATGACCACTTGCACTAACGGCAAACGGCACTAACCCTAAGTTTTTGTAAAAATAAATTTTCCATAGCAATCAAATGTAAAAATTTATTTTAAATGGAATTTAGGGCGATCTAACCCTTACTAGCAAAACTTGGGTTTATAAATTTTACTAATTGATGACTATGGATTTGTTTTTACAAAAAGTTAGAGTTAGTGTAAGTGGCCATTGGGAGTATTTACTACCAATAGTTTGTAACACTTCATGAAATTTTGCTGCATTCTTCATATACCAATGGCTATCTACTTTCTTAACAGGGATAACTCACACAGACGATCTTATCTACATCTTCACTATAACTTTGGTCCCATTTACTGAAGATGAATATACCATTTCTAATCGTATGTTAGACTATTGGGCAGATTTTGCAGCTACTGGGTATAATTTTTCCTAATAAAAACCCTCCATTTAACCTACGAGGATTGATTATATTGTGGCATAAATTGATTACATTAGGAATCCCACTCCAGCGGAAAATGGACGTACTATGTGGCCCAAATTATCAGAAGAAACTGCTGAATACTTGAGCATTGGACTTGAGTCTGTTCAGAAAATATACTACACTGACGATTGGGCTGGTCCTGGATACGAACTAATTGAGCCGGATATTCCAGAGCCTACGACAGAAACATCGACGGAGACTTCGACAGACACTACGACGAAGACTTCGACAGAGACTTCGGCGGACACTACGACGGAGGCTTCGACAGAGACTTCGGCGGACGCTACTACACAACCATCAACCACTCCATCAGCATCTAACTCACTCAAATTGTCCTCATTTTTATTCCTATTACTATGTTTTAAATTTCTCTTGTAATAAATTTTAATGGATTCCGCAATCTTGAACAAGATTAACTAATTATGGCTGCCCAAAAATAAAGAATTATTTAAAATTATATTTTTATAAATGTGAACGATGCACCTTATTTTGAAAAGCAAAGCATTGTAACTGTTTATTTGACAAAAAAGTTGAGTTGTTCACAAAACGCTGTAGAAAATCAGTGAATCAATAGCCGATCAGCCCAGTCCGTAGTCCATAGGCCATGTATGTACCATGTACTGTATAAAAAGAACATTCGGTCAAAACAAATGCAAGCTTAAATTTTAAACAAACAAGATATGAAACTAAAGCTGTCACTTATGAATTTTAAGCTGTTTGATTAATTTTATTAGTTGCATATAAGTTTCCATTTACATTTGAAATCCACCCGATAAAATGTTTTTCCCAGCATCAAAGATAATATTATTTAAACCGGGTGATATAAATCATGAATACATCAATGTGTCCTTCTAAAATTCCTTGTGACGGTGAATATTATTTAAATATTTTGTTTTATTACAAACCTGCTTAATCTTACATAGACTACGCAATAGTCATCTTGATTTCTTTTCAGTTCTGCACGAAAATCAATGGTTTGAAGACCTAGACTGTGTGTGAACTATGCATTTTGTGTACCTTCTTAGTCTGGTTTGCACAAGCTTTGTCTTGGCATGTGCCAGACAAGCTCCAAAAGATAACCCTATAGCGGATGCGGGTCGACTCGGTTTGATTGAGGGAACAATGCAGAAAACCATTGATGAAGGAACGGAGTATATGGAATTTCGAGGAATTCCATATTCTCACCAAACTGTAGACACTGGTAGATTTCAGGTAAGCAAAAGAAAACATATTGCTGATTTATGAATGCGAGTAAGTTGTTATGTAGAAAAAAATATGTTTCTCAACATTTAGCCAGCCAGACTTAGAGATACCTCATTGACTCCTGGAGATGAGGCTTTTGATGGAACAAAATATGGGCCATTTTGCCCACAGCCTCAACCAGTTAATGCTACTTTACCTATATCCGAAGATTGTAAGCTTAGTTTTCCTTTTAACAATGGTATAATGGACCGGTTCATTTAATAAACACAAAAATTTGTAACTGTATGTAATAGGTCTGACATTAAATGTTGCCACACATAAAGTAAGCCCGAAAATACTTTTTAATATTGTCATTCCACCATGCGACAATTTGTTTTCACATTATCACCTCATTTTTTAGCTCTATTATGGAGATGATAATGATTTAGCCCCCGTGATTGTTTTCATACATGGTGGAGCCTTTACCATTGGAAGCGGTATGTTGAAATATATTGAGTGACAGTGAAAGCAACTAATCATTTTATCAGTCCGTAAATATGTTTTTCACGATTAAATTGTATTTAGGGTCTCTATACACCCCACATCGCCTGATGAATCGTCGGGTTGTTTACGTATCATTGAACTACAGACTCGGTATTTTGGGTAAGAGTAAATAATGATGCAAAATATGTAGTGAAAACAAATATCAGCATTTATGAATTACTGACTGTAAACCATCAATTTTGCATCCCAGGATTTTTCTCCTTGGGATCATACTCAGCTCCTGGTAATGCTGGAATTTACGATATAGTAAATGCTCTGGTGTGGGTACAGTCTTTCATCAAACATTTTGGCGGAGATCCTAACTCAGTAACAATAGTGGGCCAAAGTTCTGGTGCTGCTGCTATCACCCATTTGATGACCAGCCCACTAACAATGAATCGGACCCTATTTCATAAAGCAATTGCTTCCAGTGGAACTGCACTCAATGAGTGGGGAACCACAGAAAATCCTATGAAAGCCTCCCTTCGAGTTTCAGAATTGGCTGGTTGCTACGAGCAAAGTAGTGAGGAGCCAAATCGGAATGAAATTTGGGATTGCATGAGGAGAACAAACTATCAAGTTTTAGTGGACTCTTTATACACCTATCAGGTACAGCTCGAGCCCATTATGCATGTAACGTGTTAATACGCACACAGTCCATTGTGAGTTTGTAAACTTGCTAACTGACTAACTAAAATGTAATCAGGTAGAAGAGAGAAATGCTGGTCGCTTGGGACTTTCTGCTGTGTCTCCTACGGTTCAAGATTTCCCAATGCCACTTCATCCATTTGCAGTGAAGGAGCATCCTAAAAACGTTTTTAATAGGGGAGAGCAGAGGAATGTGCCATTGCTGACTGGGTCAACGCGACATGATGGTTCCTATATTTTGGGCATTGTATATGAACGGTTCTTGAAGTTTAATTCTTACCTAAATGATACAGAATTCTTGAGATCCCAGTTTATTCCAACTGCTCTTCAGGCTTTAGGTTTGTTACTTACTAAATAGCTTTCTTGTATGGAATAAAATTATGTAAGATTTTTATTCTATCTGAGAAAAATGTATGCAGGAATTGAGGATTCCTCGTACGTAGTGTACGAACTAATAGCGCAAGCTTATTTAGGAGACTCAAAAAATTCTGGAGATTTTGATGAGATGTTTCCTGGTTTAATAGACGTAAAATAATAATGATTGACTGCATTTACCCGACACTAATAGAGAAAGCAACAAGCTAATTAAACTACATTATTTATGTTATATAGATCTTCAGTACGTTCTGTTTCAAGTCTGCTGCATACCAGACAGCTTTAATTCACTCCAGGAAAAATGCAAACACATATTGGTACAGTTTTGATTTCATGGGCCGAAGTTCAATGTTTGAAAGTCTGTTCTTCTTTGACGCCCCACCTATTCCAGGCGGTAAGGGATCAATAATATTAATTTGAAGCTTACTCACTAAGGCCTTGATTTTTAAGCAGACATGTTCGTTTTCAGGTATCACACATGGTGACGACCTGATATATCTTTTTCAAATGGTACCGGATGCGTTTAACGACAAGGAAACTGAAGTTGCCAATAGAATGCTAGATTACTGGACTAATTTTGCAATATATGGGTTAGGAAAAAACTATTCGTCTTCAATTTGTAATGCATTCAGTCAGATGTTTTAATTTAGTGTCATTTGCAAACAGAAATCCTACTCCAGAATCAAGCTCTCATACCAAATGGCCTCAATTGAAAGAATCAACTGTAGAATTCTTCAGCATTGGAGTTAATTCAGAGGTTAAAACAAATTACCAAGATGAATGGTCTGGGCCTGGACGGGAATTAGTTGAAGAAGCCCCGACCACTACTGAGAGTTCAAATGCTAATTCATTAAAACTGTCCCTTTTCACAGTTTTAGTCTTTACTTTAGGTATTATTTTTATGTAAAAACGCTAAAAAACCAAAGCCACCTTTCTGGTGCAAAAATAGTTATTCACTTTCGGGGGTTATGATTATTCAATCTAATACTAGCTAAGGTACTTAAAGTTAATAATCAGAATTGACTGTGGAATTAAATCATTCACGATGATATTTATCAAAATCCGTCAATTTCTTTATTAGTTTACAGTTGATAATCATTGCTATTGCATTCTAGGTCACATTAGATTTTTGAACTACTAAAACTGCACGTGCATTTTATCATACACACTGATTCATTTCGTTAGACTAAAAAGTTGAAGTAGAAGATAGGACGGCGACATTTGTTTTTTGCACTTGGCCAGTCACAAACTTCAGCTTGGAGATTGAATTCCGTTCCTGGAGGGCATGTGAATTCCGTAGGAACACCATTTACACACCAGTAATACTGAAAAGAAAAGACAAATTTTGCATTCGATTTTCCTGTAACCCATCTCCCATGGGATTGTCTTCATTGTAGTCAACGTAAGAACTCACCTTTCTGCAATCATGCTTGCTGACATAATATTTCTGCTTGGTGCAATCAAAACTTTCTATTTCTAAAGCTGGGTCTACTTCATTGCTTTCTGGAGATTCCGTTGCAACCACTGGGGGTGCCACTTCATTATTACCAGGAGTACTTTTCGGGGTAGTTGTTGTAGTAACTTTTTCAGTAGTGGTGGTGGTCGTTGTAACAGGAGATTTTGTAGTAGTCACAGGCACTGCCACTTCTGATCCAGTGTTCAAACACACATTTGGGGTTCCAAATGCCGGAGCTTTTTGCCAATCACTTACTTCGACAACGGCGGGTGGGTTTGGGACAACGTAGTCTTTCATTCCTGGGAAAAAATTAGTGAATTAAATGTTGTACAATTAGTTCATAGTTCAAGTCTTGTTAATTTGTTCTATTTTTACCATTGTACAACACATCGATGAGCACATCTTTTTTGCCGCAGACACCACCAAAATCATCCATGTCAATAGCCCATGTCTGAAAAGGGACAATGCATGCAAAGTAAATAGAATATTAACGATACGCATTGAGAGCTGTGAATGTTTTGCACTTACCATTGCACCTGCATATCCTTTTTCCTTGATCCAGTCCATTTTAATTTTTAGGGAATCTTCATCTTCATATCCTATCCAGTTTTTATCAGAATACATGTACGGAACTTTACCATGAGAATCGTATTTCTTTGTGTAATTTCCTGTTTCTAACTCCATGCAGATCTGGTATAGTATAACATATTAGTCACTACATTCATTTAAAAATGAATCAGGTTTTAACTTTTATCCAACTCACTTCATAATAGCTCATGAATCCTCTTGCATTAGTATAATTTCCTGGATCACCACCCTCTTTTTGTTTGTTAATGTAGTCCCCCAATTTATTCATGTTGGGGCTACTCAAGGCAAAGGTGCGCCCATAAAATGCGGTTCCAACTACAAGTTTGTCTGCACTGCATCCCAAATCTACCCAGAGTTGAGCTCCATCATTTACATTCAATTTTTGGTACGAATACTGATCGTGAGGACGAGTATATAATGGAGTATGGACATCAGCAAATCCAGCCCAGTTGCCACGTAAATCGTATGTCATCAAGTGTACTGCATTGAAGATTCTAACGAATTGAAAACGCAGATATTGTAATTGTATGTGTAGTTAGTTTGCAAAGGCTTGTGTATAAATTATACATTAGAATAGTATGCTATAGGCAGTTTACTTACTGACACAGCTCGGTGACAAAATATCCTTCTTGTAAACGAAATTTGGCTACTGGTACAGCTACTGTAAGTTCCCATTTTGGGTTATGACTGTTGAAAGCAAATCTAAGCTCACGAACTAGTTCTAAGAATGTTTTCTTGTCACTAAATTTTCCTCCTCTATCTGCAGCTCCGGGATCTAAATTACATGGTGCAAGCATATTATATCAATATACCATTGCAAAACAAACTTAGGTAATCGTGTAAATGATGTGTACACATCAATGTCTTACATTCCCAATCCAAATCAAATCCATCGAATTTATATTTCTTCATGAGATCTGAAAACATTTATATTTTTACAAAAATATTTAATACACTAATCGGAAGTCTATATTCATAAAAACTCACCTACTACACTGTTAATGAAACTGCATCGTTTTTGGGGAGATCCAGCCATAGTAGAATATTTTCTTCCTCCTTCGCCCCATCCTCCAACGGCAACTAACAATTTCAGTTTAGGATTCTTTTCTGTGAGAGCGACAAACTTTTCGAAATTGCCTTTATCCACATCCAACTAAGAACAAAGAAAACCTTACACAGTTAATATCAACCAGCGAAGAGTTGCAAAAACAAGTTAGTAAACTATGATTGAAAATTCTAGCAACCTCTGGGTCTAAAATTTGTACTTCCCAAGTAGCATTGGAGATCCCAACAAAGGAATAAATGAGATGTGTACACTTGTTGTACGGAATGTTTTCCACATTATATTCTCCAATGCCTGGTCTGTATGCAGCCCAGTTGCTGTAATAGCACACCACTCTAGCCGGCTGACCTGCTAGACCTAAAGTTTGCCCTGGCTCTTGTGTAACTGCCCCATGAGCAATCTGGATGAGACCTGCTAGGGTGAGAAGAACTGTGAAATAAATCCAAAGATTTCCCATGCTGCTAAACATTCAATGTGACCAGAAATAGTTGTATTATTCCTGAAAAAAGTGCACAAAAATATTAGAACGGGAATGATCTCTGATCTGTTTCACTCATAGAATGAAACTGATGAGCAAATGTGTGCATTTATTATATTATGCTCTCCAGGTGGAGGTTCAATGATCAGCCAAGGCCACATTAGTTTTTTCATGTTGTAGCATTTTTTCACAAGAATGAAGAGCGCTCCAACTCTATAACAAATGATGTGGGATGTAAAAGAAAATTGGTCTTGAGTGACTGCTAAGCTTTTCTTGTTCATGCAATCCTGTGATCAGAAAAAAGTTAAACGATTCATTCACCTATGGCATGCACCTGCGATCGATTCTTTTGTTGTGTATATTATATAATGCTTATAGTTCTTTGGGATTTATTTGACTGGATGGAAACAACAGTGCTAATAAATTCATACTTTTTCATCTGGTATCAAGTTTGAGTCCAAGGACGATTCATCGCGTAGTTTCGCCCTTATCTCTATAACTCAATCTTAGATTGCAAATGGATCTCTGGCAGTGGCTTCTTCAATGGTTGAGTGATGTTGGGCGTGTTTATGAGACGAGCTAACAGGGCAGTATTTAATTTAAACATCATTTCGTTTACCTGTCTGTAATGAGCCTGTTTTATAATACAGTCAGCACGTCTCAAGATTACATGCACTATAGTGGAGTAAATGTGTTAACTAACTAAGACAGGATAGAATTACAGAGTAATGGTTAATCTGCAACGCAGGAAGTTTGTGCATGCAAACAAACATTCATTATTTTTGCTGTTTATAGCGCATTGTTTTGTTTAGTTTTTTCGTGTAAAAACGCAAAAAATTATTATGAAAGAATAGCTAAATTCCAAAAGCGGAATCTACACAATTTCGGATGGAACGATGATAGTATGTTTATGCCGTTTATGCATATGTTTGCTATTTATGTGTTTATGTTAGCTGTTTATTTGGACCGATGGAGTGAATATAAAATGTAATATAGGTTTTGGTACACTTCGACGCCAAAGGCAAAAAATATGCGTTTGTTTGACTGGAATTTTAGTAATTTTTAACCTCCTCCTTATGCCAATCGTGGTATTCCAACATGGCGTCCACGTCATCGTTCATTTCGTCCAGTTTAGTTGTATCAGGTTGTTTGTAATCGTCGAAAGGTTCTTTCCCTAAGAATTTATCTGCCATCTTCTTCAAGAAGGATTTCTTTTTGGGACGAGCATTAGTATTCTTCCGTGTTTTCGATTTTGATACAGGTGCGGCTTCAATTCGTTCCTGTTTGATGTTTTGCAAACTGATGGAGTCGTCAATATTGTTGTATTTGTTGGCTTCTTTAGAGACGTTGAGAATATTTTTCCCAGGGACCCAATCTTTTTCTTTTTTGATGCTTTCTGTGGGCTCATGATCTTTGAATTTCTTCCAGAATCTATATTTTGGGATTTCGTAGTCCCGTTGAAATACTTCATGTTCGATTTCTGCTACTCGACGCAAATCTTTTTGCAATGTCAAAGCCTTGGTATCTTGTATTCCGAATGCCACAGCTTGTGCCAAGTCATCTGGGAACATATTCTGCAATCAACAATGAATTGCATGGAATTATTTATTTTCTTTGTTGGTTATGGAAAAAATCAAGTAAGAACAATAAATGGAGTTTTTTTCTTCTAAAAACCGATAAAACAGAAAACTATTTGCAGTTCTCAAAGTATACAGAACAGAATAGTATGTAAAGAGCAGTTATGTATATTAACGTAACGTGTCATGTCATGATCAAGTACAACTTGTACTTGATCATGACAAGTACAAGTAAAATTATTTCAGCGTTCAGTTCACTAGTGTAAATGAGCTTCTGACTAAACCTTCCGGCACTAAAGGTAAAAGAACAAAAGCCACAAAACCATGAATATTTTAGTCTGTTTCAGTTCCATTGATTTATCAAAACAGCATAGCAAGTTTAGTAAATCTGTAAACCCATTATATAAATCCAAGGTTAGGAGAGTTAGGAGTAATGAGTTTGTTCATTTTATTTGTTAACATTTTGTGTGGGGGAATTTTGTATCTCTGATCAACAAAAAACCCAAAACATTTAAAAAGATGTGAAGTTTTAGCATTCAACGCCACTGCTCAGCAAATTTACACTCATTTTAGGGGTACGCCTGAAGCCGTGTAAACCTTCCAGCCAATCAGAGCAAACTCTTCAAATCTTCCTACTGATCTGATTGGCTGGGAGATTTACGCGCGTAGAAATGTACGAAAGTGCACGGCTTCAGGTGCACCCTTTGAGTCTGTTCGGCTTACCCGCAATGTTGTGGCCGGCTCTGGGGCATACGGAGTATAATCGATAACAGTTGATTTAGAATTAGAACTAGCGAAACTTCTGGAACGACTGGAAGATGGTTGCGATTTCGCCCGACTTTGTTTGCTCTCTGTAATTTTTACATCTTTCAAGTAATTGCCCGTTAGATCTCCTGTGTGTACCACAGTTTTGTAAGGATCATCAAAATGAATAGGGCTTCCAGTCTTGGGTATAACGTAAGCAGCTTGTTGTTCACTATGTACTTGCTGGATTAATTTCTCCTTGGGATCCAGTTGGTAATTATGTGTGATAGGATGAATAGTAATGTCATCGATATGCAAATGATGAGGGTCATCTGAAGAAGACGCAGTAGTCGTATTTTGGGACGGCCCTTCCGGTACAATTCCCCATTTACGAAGCAAGGACCATTTCCAAAAGTCGGGGTCGGAGGATTCCTTTTTGAGTTTTTTGTACCAACTGGTATTTTTGTACCAATAACGGTCATCACAGGGAACGCCTTGGGGAGTTTCTTTCCGTTTCTTATCCAAAGATTGCGTTGAAGTAATAGACGCAGGGATGCGAATCGGTTCGGAAGCAACTTGTGGAATTTCCTCCTCGCTTCTGGGGAACTTTTCGCGCTTAACTCGTTCAATGTAATGCCACAATTCATCATCGTCTCCCACTTTGTGTACAAACCGTTTAAAATTTATGCTTTCTTTCACAGGAGGACCTTCGGTGGAAAGAATCTCTTGATAGAAATCCAGAAACGCTTTTATGACTGATGTCAACGGCTTGGAGCTTGCTTCTGAGAGATGTTCAGCATTCAAAATTTTAATTGCTTTCAGCCCTTCGTAGGCACAAGCTTCTTCCACTGCAGCTTCATTGTATGTGACATCCCTTCGGAAGTAGGTTGGGGGGATAACTGCCGGCAAAATGCTTTTATCTTTAGACCAAGCCTCATTTTGGAAATACATTCCAGCTGTCACTGGATAGAAATATTCTTCGAATGCTGTTGTGTCTTCCATTGTTAAGGGGAAACCATCGATTATAAATCCCTTCTTTTGAAATCCATCTTGAATCATTGCAAGTTTCAGGAGTTCTAAAGTCTCTGTTAAACTGATTTTATATCCGAATATTGTGATTTTCATACTCAAGGGAATTGCTTGTTTAAGAGCTGGGTTCCAATGTGATACATCTTCAGTTTCTACAAACAAAAATGTCATGTTGTAAAACCGTTGTATGCTATTGCTTAAGTTAGTATCCAGTATCAAAAATGAATCCCATACGAGGATTATGTTCGTGACCAATGAGCGACCAAATGGGAATCTGTTCATCCAAGTGAATATATTGAAAATTCAAAAGTTCAGCTAATTTGAACAAGTACTGACGTCTGATATGAGCAATAGATCTAATAGGGCGGCCGAAAGCCCAAATCACAGGAATCCTTGATCCTTTCAGAATGTGGAACAGTTTACTTATAATTTCGTCACTTTTTCGGGAAACATGAACCCATGCTTGGATTCTTTCGAGATATTCATCCCCTTCTTTTTGTCGCTCTCTCAGACTGGGTACTTGGTATCTGATTTTACGGATAACTCTGCGTCTACAGTTACACACATTCTTGCTGGTACAATGAATTTTTTGAAGTATGTCTGTGGAGGAGGTGTCTTTCTCCACACTTTCGTAATCACAATCTAAAAGCCGGTCATCCAAGCTTGGTGGATAAAAACTGGGGACAGCTACAGATATATGTGAAGTTCATTTTGTGAATTTTAAAAATATCACCTAAAACTTGGATTATGGAATCGCCATTTTTTTCAAATTACGGAATCGTAGTAAATATTCATCATCCACTTTTTTCAATCTTCCAGGTTTCCATGGACCAAAATATCCATCTATATCCCATTGAGAGGCTCCAATCATCCATGCACTAGAGCATGGACAAGGTTTCAAACCTTCCAGAAAACGCCCATGGTTATTTACAATTGGTTTGGTGGGAATGAAGACGTCTGAATCCGTAGGGCATAATGATTCTTCGTCAAAAAAACGTGAACCAGATTCTGTAGGATCTAGGAAGCTACCATTGGTTGTATTAAAAGACCCAGTTGAATCTGTCACTGTTGTACTTTGCAAATTATTTCTCTGCAAGTCCAAGAGTATTAATGTTGTAAAGTTCAGTCCGGAGAATAACAACAGTGGTAGCATGCAATCAGTTCGTTAGTATGTGATTTACCGATAAATTACTCCTATTCGCCACAACACGTACTTTACTTTTAGGATGCTCATAGTACCTAGGAGTTGGAAAAAACTCGTCAGGGTATCTATAATTATTATCTAAAGAAGAGGTGCTAGTCATATAGAAGTTAATAATTTAGAATTTGATGAAGCGCCAAATAATTTAAAAAACAATGGGCAACAAAATACATTTGCATCCGTTTATTGGTCCATTTACAATGGTTGAATAATTTTGTTTCTTACGTTAGTTTACATGCCAATACTATTAGACTATACTGAAATGACTGTATAATCAATATGGAAAAGAAAGTTTCCCCATTGACACGGAGGGAATGCCCTTTGCAGAATTAAATTTCGGACATTCCCCACAAATGGCCTCATTAGCTAACGTAGCAAATAACAAAGCTTCTTTGGCATCTCCCGAAACTCCCAATGTGTCCAATGAACGCAATCTCACTTTATCTCCAATCAAAAGTTCATGAACCCATTTCATCAGAAGTGGATTGTGTGCTCCACCACCGCTTGCATAAATTTCCAATGCATCATGATGACATTGCAAAATAACAGATTTTATCGAATTGGCTATAACAGTGGCACTTAGTACAGTCAAAGTTGCCATAATATCTTCTGGCTTAACCGGGCAATCAACTTTATGCAACGCGTTTTCAACATAATCTTTGTTAAACAATTCTGGTCCTGTTGTTTTGGGAAAGGGCAATGAATAAAACTCATGGGATAACAATTCATGCAATAAATCTTCTCTTACTTCACCCTTATTTGCCAATTGACTATCTCTATCGAAATTGGTATTAAATAGAGACAAAGCATAATTATCTAAAAGAGTGTTTCCAGGACCCACATCTGTAGAAAAGACTTGCTCACAATCCTGCGATTTGGGTAACCATGTAAAATTTGCTACCCCACCTATATTCAACATGATGCGGTTTTCATCTGGGCTTGAAAATAACAGGAAATCTCCATACACAGCTAAAGGTGCTCCTTCCCCACCTGCTGCAATGTGTTTTTGTCGAAAATCAGATAAAGTGATTATCCCAGTTTTAACTGCAATATGATCCCCATCTCCAATTTGTAAAGTGGAATTGGAAAATTTGTCATTTGGGTGAAGATTTTTAGGATAATGGTACACAGTTTGCCCATGACTGGCTATTATGTCAACAGTTGATGCCGAAACGTTCCAATTTGTTAAACATTCTAATACCATTTCACCATGTAATATTCCAATCCAAGGGTTTAATGAGCACAGTTGTTCAAAATCGATGGTCTGTTTGGCAAAAACTTTTTTTATTTCGGTTTGAATGTCTTTAGTGTAAGGGACGGTTGTAAAGTTCAAAATTTTGTAGTTTGTATTCACTCCACTATTTGTGAAGGAACATAGGGCGACATCTAGTCCGTCTAGGGATGTACCAGACATCAATCCTATGATGCGTCTTTCAGGTTTGGTGACTATGCTGCACAATTTGCTGATGTTTGAATTCATTTTGCAAGAGATAAAAAACAAATGTTCCCGCTTGGGGATTATGGAAATTAGAACAACTTGTCTGTATTCCGGGTTGTAAATAAAGACTTTGGTTCTCCTCGGAGTGTAATGTTTACCTAATTTTAACGTTCAGTTAGTTAGTTATTTGTGGGTCACATCACAAGTGAGAAATTTCAGTGCGGTGGCAGACGGAATAACAAATGGTTCCAATAATGAATATTTGGCTTTGGCGTAGTTTTGGCACTAATTTGACTTGCTATCATTACTTTTTGTCAAAAGATAAGGAGATAAAGAAACAAGGACAGATAATGATTTGGGTCAGATAATTTCCCTCCCGGTCCCATTAGAATCAATCGTGCAGAATTGTATTGCAAATTGAAAGTATAGCGTGCTATAGAGTGTATAGTGGTACTGACAAATTGGAAATTATTGGGTCACTTAAATACATGCATTTAATGTATGTTACTGTCAGTGATATTATTCTGTCTCTTGAATAAGCCTTATTTAAGTCAGTCTGCAATAAACTCAATTATTGAATCCATCTGGTACATTACTGAACAATAAACTGATTTCCACTGCTATTTTTTTCACTCTTATAAACGGTGGAAAAAAACATTGAATGCAGGGATGCAGCCTTCTTTTCATGAAATTTTATGCAGCACCTTGGCTACCAGAAAGATACCCAAATAATGCTCATGTAGACTTTAGAACAGCTTCACCCCAAAAATTTACACTACCGGAAATCATTTAAATTTCAGCCACCTTTTTCGCTTGTATCTAAATTCTCAGTATTATGTCATATTGAAATGCCTTAAAAATTTGGGGACGCCCAAACGAAAATCATCATGAAGAAAATGTGTAACTTTTTAAAATGCAGTGGTCCAGAATCATCCGAAATGTTATTAGACGGTACGTTGTGCTATACAAAACTAGTTCAATGAGAATGAAGCTACGAAATATTCTAAAAGCGTTATCGATTCTTCCACTTTCAGCCAACAATTCAGGAACTTCTAAAGAAAAACTCATAGCCGCTTCCAGCCAAACTTCTAACATTCCAAACAAGCCTCCCAATGAAGTGAAGCCAGCCAAATTCAGTTCCCCCGAAAATTCTCCAGAGGATGGGGCCAACTACACTATGATCAGAAAAAAGGAAGGCTACATAAAAGTAAAAATCACCCCAAAACCTCTTGTAGCATACGAGTCTGAAATTCCCGTATACAACCCCCAAAGTGACAAAGACATTAGTGTCAGTCTGCTTCCCCAAGCGGGTAGCTCATTATTAGAAAGAGCCAATAAAATGTCTCTATCTGAAATCATTGAGCCTGTTAACAGTGTCAGTGATTTGAGTCGCATAGATGAGGCATATTTTGATGGTGTATTTTTGAACCCAAGAGATAACAACAGTAGCTTTTTTTCCAAACCCCTAACTTCGAATCTCACGTTCACCTCTGGGGCACACTCAATAATAGACACAAATCCTATACTCACACCTACAAAAAGCTCTTTGAAGACTAACATTGTCTCGGATGAATTTTTGAAGGCATCCCAATCTACTCAAGGTCCTAGTGGGGCTCAATCGGTCGACAGGACCATTAGTAATTTAGTAAGCCAAACTGTAGAGCTTCAAAATGAGCAAACTCAATCTATGGAAATTGAAAAGCCCGAGCAATTTGACACCCCTACGCAAACTGTCCAGTGCAGTGCTGGCGAAAGTAAGTTTTCTTTTTGGTGGCTTAATTTCAAATTGTAGCGGTTTTAAAACATGAAAGCTTTTTTTTCCTTTTCAGAGAAATGTGCAGAAATGGGTAAGTTGTTGTTTGGAAACTTTGCTCTTTACCTGTTCACCTGAAAAATGGAATTTTTAAAAGCTTGTCGTTTGGTTTTATCTCAAAACAGAAGAGGAAGTCAGGAGGACAGGGATCCTGAAAAGAAGTA
>Ga0210040_10003226_pt1 | contig 22265 bp, 18 predicted proteins | sample CryGeyCG12114_NA_FD_185462 | JGI IMG/M metagenome (GOLD analysis project Ga0210040, IMG submission 185462) | Groundwater microbial communities from aquifer - Crystal Geyser CG19_WC_8/21/14_NA (SPAdes) (version 2) | ecosystem: Environmental > Aquatic > Deep subsurface > Groundwater | place: USA...
GGCCCGAACCAGCGGATACTGAAGTCCCAGCCTGAGGCGGCGGCGGCCCGCATGTCGCGGTAGAACTGGCCGGGGTTCTTACTGCCGCGGGCGGCCTCCACATCTTCCACGTACGACTCTTCGCGGGGCTCGGTGCTGTCGTCCCAGTAGCGGTTGAGCAGTTCGCCGCCGGGCAGGCGCACCACGCGGCGGGTGGCGGTGCCGGGCGCCAGGGAATCGGCTCCGGCCATCCAGTAGGCGTATTCACGCAGCAAAGCCGGCTGGTAGCGGGTCAACACCGAGTCGCCTTCTTCGGCGGCCAGCAGCTGCACCATCAGGGCAAAGAAGGGCGGTTGGGAGCGGGTGAGGTAGTAAGTGCGGTTGCCGTTCGGAATAAAGCCATACTGCTTGATGAGGTAGGCAAAGTTGTCGGTCATGCTCCGGACCAGAGCCGTGCGGTGGGCTTCGCGCAAGCCCAGCATCGTGAAGTAGGAATCCCAATAATACACTTCCCGAAACCGTCCGCCCGGCACCAGATACGGCCGGGGCAGCGGCAACAGCGACGAGTAACGGCTGACCGAATCCTGGGGCTGACGGCGCAGCACGGTCCAGAGTGTATCGAGGTGGGCGCGCAGGCCAGCGGCTACGTTGCTGCGGTAAGTGGCCGTATCGGTGGCCGGCAGGCGAAAGTTGGCTTCCACGAAGTGGGCTAGGCTGAAGCCGGGCTGGGTGCGCTGCTGCGCATAGGCCGCCATGATGCGCACCGGTGTATCGCGCGGCACCATGTCCACGAATAGCTTGTTGTCGGGAAAGACGCGGCCCAACTGTACCGCCTCAAACAGGCCCGGATAGAGCTGCCGGGGCGTGGGGGGTAGTTGGGCCGTCGCCCGCAAACCGATACAACAGAGGCACAGTAACAGCAGATTTCGCACGAAGCAGGGTGGTTGGTGTACCAGTGCCTACGCAACCCAGACCGGTAATGGCCAACTCCACCACTACAAGCAAGTGGCTACTGCCTCAAAACGGTGCCGCCGCTCTACAGTTTCCATTGCTGCTGGTGCAGCCAGTCGAAGGCGGTGGCTACGTCGCTGAACGTTACCACCAGTGGGCCCCGCATAGACTGAAAATTCAGGTTGACTTTTTCCAGCTTCGTGGAGTGGCGCGGTAGCACCCAAGCAAAGTATTGCAAGCCAGCCGCCACCATATCCTGCAACCATTCCTTGCCCCATTGCGAAAGCTCGGCAGTGGTATAGCTGATGTTGGAGTTGTCGTTGAGAATTTTGCCACAAGGCTGTTGACGCAATGCAGCCAGTATCAGCGCGCAGGCGGCGTACGAAGTTGCGTTGTCGTGCTCTCCTTTCCAGTCAACGTAAAGCCACTTGTTGCAGGAGTCGTAAGAGATAGAAACACCGTCGGTAACGGTAATAGGATGAAGCTGCATAGAGCACTGTACTGATCTGCGGAATAGCGTTGCGGTACCTCAACGCTGGTAAAGATATAAGCCTGTTTCAGGTAAGCATCTATGTTGCTACAGGATCCATCCGTTTTCATTCTCCAGTGCTTTGCCGAGACTGTCTGCCCTGCTTCCAACCTGTCGGGGACGCCGTAATAGGGCCGCATAATAACGCCCGGCATCCGCCGCTGTAGCCTTCTCAAATAACTATTCCCCGCTGCTTTAAGTAAAGGATAGCAAGAATCACCGAGCAGCTTTATGGAAGAACAGGAACTAGCCAAGATAGAACACCTCGGCATGCAGCGGGTGGTGATTGTGGGCGGCGGCTTTGGTGGCCTGGAACTAGCCAAGGCCCTGCGCGACACGGATGTGCAGGTGGTGCTGGTAGATAAGCAGAATTACCACACCTTTCAGCCCCTGATGTACCAAGTAGCCACGGCTGGCCTGGAAGCCGCCGATATTGTATCTCCGTTTCGTAAGATTCTGGAGGGACAGGAAAATCTGAGTTTCCGCATGGCCGAGGTAATGTGCGTGAACACGGAAACGCAGGTGGTGGAAACCTCTATCGGCCTGATTCCCTATGACTTTCTGGTGCTGGCTACCGGCGCCACTACCAACTACTTTGGCGACGAGCAGATGGCCCGCCACGCCATTGCCATCAAGAGCGTGGAAGATGCCGTGGAGCTGCGCAATACGGTGCTCTCCAACTTCGAAAAAGCACTCCAGATCGGTGACAACGAGCAACTCAACAGCCTGCTCGACTTCGTGATTGTAGGTGGCGGTCCAACGGGCGTGGAAATAGCTGGTGCCCTGAGCGAGCTGCGTAAGCACGTTTTCCCGAAAGACTACCGCGAAATCGACTTCCGGCAAATGGACATTCACCTGGTGCAGAGCGGCGACGTGCTGCTGAAGGGCATGTCGGCCGAAGCGTCGCAGAAGGCGCTGGAGTATCTTCAGAAATTTGGGGTGGATGTGCTGCTGGAGCGGCGCGTAAAGTCTTATGATGGCTACACCGTGACGCTCAACACCGGCGAAACGCTCATTACCCGCACCCTGATCTGGGCAGCAGGCGTGGCGGGCGCACCCATTGAAGGCATCCGGCCTGAAAGCATGCGTAAAGGCGGCCGCTACCAAGTAGACAATTACAACCGCGTGGCTGGCTACACCAACGTTTTTGCCATCGGCGACATTGCCGCCATGACCACTCCTGATTTCCCGGAGGGCCACCCGATGGTAGCTCAACCCGCCATTCAACAAGGGCGGCTGCTGGCCGAAAACATAGGCCGGCTGCTGGCTAGCCAAGACCTGCAGCCCTTCCACTACGACGACAAAGGCGCCATGGCTACCATCGGCCGCAACCACGCCGTAGCAGATGTGAAGCTACTGGGCAAAGAGTGGAAAACGCAGGGCTTTGTGGCTTGGGTGATGTGGGTGTTTGTGCACCTGATTGCGCTGGTCGGGTTCCGCAACCGCCTGGCCGTGTTCGCCAACTGGACCTGGGACTATTTCACGCAGAATACCGGGGCGCGCTTCATCATGGGCAAGCGGCGCGAGCCCATAGTACCAGCCGGGGAGGAAGCGCACAGGGTGGTTAGCTGATTATAAGCAGGAGCAAAACCCAGGCTAATCTTGACAGCAGAAGTATCTTGGGTGCCCGTTAGCTCACCGTCCGGTAGCTGTTTCCGGCACTGGCTGCTGTACCACCGATGGCTGCACGAACAAGTGACGGATATCGGGGTAGCGCGTCTGAATGGCCGCTTCGAGGCGGCTGATAGCCACAGGTAACTCCGCGGCCGGTAGCTCTGGCTGAAACTCGACGCGCAACACCAGCAATATCTCGTGCGGGCTTAGGTATGACGAGAGCGGCGCGCCGGTAGCCACTACTGCGGCATCAGCGGTGACTAGGGCAGCTATGTCGTGCAACATGCCCGCGTCGGCTGGTTCGCCGAGCAGCAGGCTCTTGTTTTCGCGTAGCAGCAAGCCCGCTACAACCACCAGAATCACACCGATTAGCAGAGAAGCTACTCCATCGAGGTGAGGGCTCTGGAAGTAGTGGCTCAGAAATACGCCGAGAAACGCTACAAACAAGCCTAGCAAGTCGGCAGCATCCTCAAACAGCACCACAAAAACCGACGGATCTTTACTGCCCCGGAAAGAAACCCAGAAGCTACGCCCGTTGCGCTGAGCGTTAAACGTGCGGCGCGCCACCAGAAACGACGCACCATCAAAGAGAAAGGCCAGCCCCAGCACCACGTAATTCCAGGTGGGGTCTTGCAGCGGGGGTGGGTGGCGCAGGTGCTCAATGCCTTCGTAGATGGAAATTCCTCCGCCAATGGCAAAGATGCAGATGGCCACGATGAACGACCAGAAATATAACTCTTTGCCGTAACCGAACGGACGCCCCGCATGAGCCGGCCGCTGGCTTTTGCGCAAGCCCAGCAGCAGCAGAAACTCATTGGCCGTATCCACTACCGAGTGAATGCCTTCGGCCAGCATGGCAGAGCTGCCTGTAAAGCCAGCCGCCACAAACTTGATAATGGCAATAGCCAGGTTAGCTCCCAGGGCCGCCACAATGGCTACTTTGGAAGACGGCTGCTCGGCGGCAGCAACAGAGGCGTTGGACACAGAATAACAGCAAAGCAGAAAACCATCTGCGCGAACACGCGTCCCGCGCACTCAACTAGTACGGTTCTCTTCGCTGTAAGGCTGCTGTTGAGGCAAGCAAAAACGTGAGGCTCCGGTACTGTTCGGGCTGCTTTATATACTACTGCTGAGCTCGCAAGCTCAACCCTACTATACAAGCAGCCCGAACACCACCGGAGCCCCACGTTTGGTCTGACGGTTACTGTTATAAGCCCTGTTAGCGGCCAAAATCGTCCTGCACGCGCACAATATCGTCTTCGTCAGAAGGGTTGGTGGCGTCGGTGTGCTGCCAGATTTCGGCCAGTACGCCCCAGGTATCGAGGCCGACGAGGCGGTGCCGTTCGCCCTGCTTGAGCGTAATCAGCTCGCCGGGTTCATAGAGGCGCACTTCGCTTTCTTCGTCGGTGTTGCTCGTCACCACCCCTACCGGGCCTTGCAGCACCTTCCACACCTCAGCCCGGCGGTGATGATACTGCCACGACAACCGCTTCTGCGGAGCAACAATCAGGATTTTGGGGCTCAGCTTGCCCGAAATCTGTAGTTCTTCTATCCGCATTCCCTCAAAATACGTGTCGGCGAAGGCGGCGGCCTGCGTTTCGTCAATCACGAAAAACCCACCCCACGGTCGGGTTTGGTCCTGCTTGTCAATGGAGAAGCCCAATTGAGTAAGGCGTTGCTCCATATCCTTGAAAAGCGTTTGTTTTTGGTCTTCGCTGCTCATACTCCGGTTGATGATGTGATGAAAAGGCAACGGCACCAGGCACGTTGGGCCTCATAGGGCTCAAAAGTACGTATCTCAACCGTAATTGGATGAAAGAATGACAATAGCACCAGGCGGCCGTTAGATTGGCACTGCCGTTAAGTTGTTACGGTACCGCTTTAGGCAGGCAATTCAATATAGAACGTGGAACCCTGGTCTACCTCGCTCTCAAACCAAATGCGGCCGCCATGCAGCTGCACGATGGTATGAATAATGGACATGCCTAGGCCCGTGCTTTTTTCGCCGCGCAGACCCGGCCGCCGGGCTTTGGTAAACTTATCGAACAGCCCCTCGTGCAGGTCAGCCGGGATGCCAATGCCGGTGTCGGCCACCGTAACCAGCACCTGCCCGGGCTTCTCGCTCAGCCCCACCCGGATATGCCCCCCCGACGGCGTAAACTTAATAGCATTGCCTACCAAGTTGTTGAGCACCTGCATGAACTTGTTCTCGTCAATACTGGCATAAATGGCTGGTTCCGATGTCTCCAGCAGGAAGTGCAGGTCTATTTTATCTTGGGTACGGCAGTAGTTGTCTACCATGATACCTACCCGCTCCACCAAGTTCACCCGTTCACGTTTCAACTCCACATTCGACGACTCCATAAACTCGTTGTCAACGAAATCGTGAATCAAATCGGTGCTTTCGCGGCAGGTTACGGCAATGATGCGCAGCAATTCCTGAAGCTGAGGATCAGGGTGGGCCTGAAGCTGGTGGCGTAGCTGCTCCGTCAGGCTTTGCATCAGACGTAGCGGCCCCGCCAGATCGTGCGAGAGAATTTCGAGTGTGGAATTCTTCTTGGTATTGAATTTCTCGGCGTTCTGGTAGTATTGCTTCTTCACGCTGATGTCGTCAATGAAGCCCGCTACACTTGTGCTGCCATCAGCCAGCTGGTGCAGGAAGGCCCGCACACACAGCCACTGCTCCTGGCCCTCGGGGGTTAGCAGCCGCAGTTCCACCTCTTCGCGTAACAGTCCTGCGGCTAGTCGGGCAAAGCAGTCGGCGGCATATTCCCGGTCGTCGGGGTGCAAGCGAGCGACTAAGTCCGGCAACTCTTCGTTTACCTGGCTGCCAGTACCGTGCAGCACTTGCTCGTAGGCCGCATTCACGTACGTGACGCGACAGCCAGCCAGATCATAGACGAAGAACACTGATGAAACTTCTTCCATCAGGTGCTGAAAATGAACGACATGATCAAGCATTGCAGCCAGCGGAAGAGGATTTAGAAGAAGATTTTCGATAATGTGTGGCCCTGCACAGCAAGGCAGGACTCCCGTATGGCCAGCGGTGTTTTCTGCTGACAAGGAAGTAAAACTAATTTTTCCACTTACCACCAGCCTGCTGCTTTACAGCTCGTCTGTTGTTTTAACAGATACTCAACCTCAACCGTATTGGTTGTGTTATCGGCTCTGCTAAGAAATAAATCAGCAGTAATTGTTAACAAGACCAGCCCAGAGCTTTACAGGGACACCAATAATCTAGCAGTAAGCTCCTTACATCGTGCAAGTTGACCTCTGAACAGCAAACCAGTGTCACACAGTTGGCTGCATTATAAAGTTCAACTCGTAGCAGTTTTCAGGGTAGCACACCATCCAACAGCAGGCACTGAGAACCTATTTGAATAGGCCGTGAACTTTGCCCTTCTGTTTAGATACGCTCTAAGCTCACTAATCAAGCTTCTGTTGAAATAGGAGTGCAATGAATGGTGAGGCGACTCTGGCTGAACAGCACGGAATAACTTAATCAATATACAGTTATAATATACCTAGAAATAGGTATTGACATAGGCTTTTTCATATACTACCTTCGGAACACCACTCCTGCCGTTGTTAGGCGCAAGTCCACCTACGGCCTCCTACTCACACACCTATTGTTGCTATGTTCTGTCGCCTTGCGGCAACTGTTTTCGTGTGTCCTTACAAGACCTACTCTCCCAATGAGCTCAACCGCTACGTATTTAGCTTCGGCTTCTGTATTGGTAGCTGCGCCTCCTTCGCTGCACCGGCAGGGTCTGCTCGTTATGCTGCACGACTACTGGCCAGCATTTTCCTTCACCGTCACGGCCGATGCCAGCCAGCTGGTGCCTTTACTACGGCAGCAGCCGTACGCACTCATTGTGCTCGACAGTGCTTTGGGCGGCTCATCACTAGTAGAATTACTTCGTCAGTTGCGCAGCATTCGCAGCTGCCAGCAGGTTCTTGTGCTTGTCAGTCAGCGCTTTACATCTAGCCAGAGCCAACAGTTGCTGCAAGCCGGAGCCGCTGCTTTATTGCCCTATAATGCTGCTCCATCTACGGTGGTATCAACTATTGCGGCGCTGCTAAGCGGCGCAACCGGCGGCATAAGCCGGACGGTGTCCACTCCCCATCGTATGGCGCCACCTACCCCTTTCAGCCAGCGGGAAGTGGAGGTGCTACGACTGGTGGTTGCCGATTATTGCAACCAGGAAATTGCCGATCAGCTGTGCCTGAGCGTACGCACCGTGGAGAGCCACCGACGGGCCCTTCTACAGAAAACCGGCGCTAAAACGTTGGTTGGCCTCGTGGTGCAGGCCGTGCGCGAAGGCTGGGTAGGCGTGTCGTAGCGCATGCTTCCCGTTGCAGGGCCCCGCACACCAGGCACTTTACAACCAGAACCGCCTGCTTGCTTACCTAACCTATATAAAAGCTACACTCACCCAAAAGAAAGCCCTTGAACCGACGGCATGAGCCGCTAGTTCAAGGGCGAGTTATTGTCGAATCAGACTCTTTAAGCAATATCTGAGTAGCCATTGCCTACATCTCAGCCTTACCTTTAATACTTAATCTTTCCCGTTGAGGAGGTTTTTTTGATGCGGCCATCACGCTTGAATATGGTGCCGGGTATCAACCGCAAGGCCACATCCGGGGGAGTGCAGCTATTGAGTGCAAATTCCTGCGTCTCGTAACCAACTGCACTGACTTTCAAACGCATAGGCCGCGGCAGCACCTTCTTGTTGAGCGAAACAATGTACCGGCCTTCAGAATTGGTACTGAAGGCATCATTGATACCTTGTATTTGCACCGTAGCTCCGGTTAGGGGCCGGTAATTTTCATCTGTTATCAACCCGATAATTGATGGGCAACCGGCTGGTGGTGCTACAACCGAGTCGGCGGACATCATGGGTGATTGTTGGGCCAGCACTGCGCCGGGAACCAACAGCAGACCGAATCCAAGCAGGAGAGAAAAAAAACGCTGCATAAATTGGGGGGAATAGGGTAGAAGAGCTCACCAATGAGGAAGCTACACTAGATTTATCTCAATAATACGCAAAAGCAAGCAATTGGATTACCCTATGAGTAAAAGCCCTTTATAATCTTTATTGCCTTATCATCTTTATGATTATTATTATAAATACACTTATTAATCTATTCAGCTTAATAAGTGTAAACAGCAGCAGGGCACCAAGGGCGCGCCACCGCGTAAAGCCAGTCAGGACGATGTGGAAGCAAGCATCATATCTCCAGAGGTTCGGCGAGGCGAAAGCGGTAAGTCAGCCAGCTTTTTCCCGCCCTGCTGCGTTGAAGGGAGTTTAATCAGCCAGGCGGCAGTACCTGCTTACTTCGTTTGGGCGGCACACCGCTTTCTTCGGATTCTCTCGATGACCTACTCTTCTCTTCATTTTCTGTTTCTTGCTTCACTGGCATGCAGCGCCTGCACCGCCTCATCGTCCACTGAGAACACCACGCAGCACGGGTCAGGCAGCGGTATTGTAAACGGCCCCGCGGCGCCGAAGCTGGTGGCGCGGCAGTTCAAGTTCACGGAAGGGCCAGCCGTTGACAAGGCCGGCAACGTATTTTTTACCGACCAGCCCAACGACAAAATCTGGAAGTACGATACCAACGGCAAGCTCAGCGTATTTTTGGAAAAGAGCGGCCGGGCCAATGGCTTGTATTTCGATAAGCAGGGCAACTTGCTAGCCTGCGCCGATGAAAACGGCCAGCTCTGGTCGATTGCGCCGAACGGCCAGGTAACAGTGTTGCTGCGCGACATGCAGGGCCACCGTCTCAACGGCCCCAACGACCTCTGGATTCATCCTGGCAGCAGCGGCATCTACTTCACTGACCCCTATTACCAGCGCGACTACTGGACCCGCACCGCCCCCGACCCCAACCTAGGGGGCCAGAAAGTGTATTTGCTGCCCCAGGGCCAGACCCAACCCGTGATGGTCGCCGACCAACTCGAACAGCCCAACGGCATCATCGGCACGCCCGACGGCCGTCAGCTGTACGTGGCCGACATCAAAGCCAATAAAACCTACCGCTACCAGATTGGTACCGACGGCCAACTCAGCAACCGCCAGCTGTTCGTGGAGCAGGGCTCCGACGGCATGACCCTCGATAACCAGGGCAACGTGTACCTCACCGGCAAAGGCGTTACAGTGTACAACGCCGCAGGTCAACAGATCCAGCACATTCCCGTGCCGGAAGAATGGACCGGCAACGTTTGTTTCGGCGGCAAAGACCGGAATACGCTGTTCATTACCGCCTCAGAAGGGGTGTACGTGCTGCCGATGCGGGTGAAGGGAGTATAACAGAAGCGCGCCGCCGGAACTACTTTCGGCGGCGCGCTTCTTATTTACAACTGACTTTATCCCAAGCTCTTGTACCGAACCCGCTTGGGCTCTACGTCGCCGAGGCGCTTCTTCTTGGCTTCCTCGTAATCCGAGAAGTTGCCTTCGAACCACACCACCTGCGAGTCGCCCTCGAAGGCTAGGATGTGGGTGGCCAGCCGGTCGAGGAACCACCGGTCGTGGCTGATGATAACGGCGCACCCGGCGAAGTTCTCCAGCGCGTCTTCCAGAGCCCGGATGGCGTTTACGTCCAGGTCGTTGGTAGGCTCATCGAGCAGCAGCAGGTTGGCACCCTGCTTGAGCGTGGTAGCCAGATTCACCCGGTTTTTCTCGCCACCCGACAGCATGGCCACTTTCTTTTCTTGGTCGCCGCCGCGGAAGTTGAAGTTGCTCACGAAAGCGCGCGAGTTAACGGGCCGGCCAGCCAGCAGCATGGTTTCGGTGCCGCCCGAAATGGTTTCGAACACCGACTTGCTGGGGTCTAAGCTTTCGTGCTGCTGATCCACGTAGGCCGCCTGCACCGTAGGACCGACCACGAACGAGCCGGCATCGGGCTCAACCTGGCCGGTAATCAGGCGGAAAAGCGTGGTTTTGCCAGCGCCGTTCGGCCCGATAATGCCCACGATACCGCCCTGCGGCAGCGCAAAGCTCAGATTCTCGAACAGCAGCTTGTCGCCAAAGGCTTTGGTGAGTCCTTCCGCTTCAATCACCTGCCCTCCGAGGCGCGGGCCGTCCGGGATGAACAGCTCCAGCTTCTGCTCTTTCTCCTTGGCGTCTTCGTTCACCATCTTGTCGTAGCCGGCAATGCGGGCCTTGCTCTTGGCTTGGCGGGCTTTGGGGGCCATGCGTACCCATTCCAGCTCGCGCTGCAAGGTTTTCTGGCGCTTGCTCTCGGTTTTCTCTTCCTGCGCCAAGCGGTTGGACTTCTGTTCCAGCCAGCTGCTGTAGTTGCCTTTCCACGGAATACCTTCGCCGCGGTCCAGTTCCAGAATCCAGCCGGCCACGTTGTCGAGGAAGTACCGGTCGTGGGTGACGGCTATAACGGTGCCTTTGTATTGCTGCAAGTGCTGCTCCAGCCACAGCACGCTTTCCGCGTCGAGGTGGTTGGTCGGTTCGTCGAGTAGCAGCACGTCGGGCTCTTGCAGCAGCAGGCGGCACAGCGCCACGCGGCGCTTCTCCCCGCCCGACAGGTTACCGATGATGGCGTCTTCGGGCGGGGTGCGCAGAGCATCCATGGCGCGCTCCAGCTTGTTGTCGAGGTTCCAGGCGTCGAGCTGGTCGAGGCGCTCCTGCACGGTGCCTTGGCGTTCCAGCAGCTTGTCGAAGTCGGCATCTTCGGCCCCGAAGGCTTCGTTGATTTCGTCGAATTCCTTGAGCAGGGCCACCGTTTCGGCCACGCCTTCCTGCACCACCTCCATCACGGTTTTGGTGGGGTCGAGCTGGGGCTCCTGCTCCAGGTAGCCCACCGAGTAGCCCGGCGAAAACACCACGTCGCCCTGAATCTGCTTATCAACGCCGGCAATAATCTTCAGCAAGCTGGATTTACCGGAGCCGTTGAGGCCGAGCACACCGATTTTGGCGCCGTAGAAGAACGAGAGGTAGATATTTTTGAGAACCTGTTTCTGGGGCGGGTAAACCTTTGTTACCCCGGCCATCGAGAAAATAATGGTGGGCTGGTCGCTCATGCGGGAATGAATTTAGAAGAAAGCATACGGTTTAGCTCAAGCCAAAAATTGGGTGGCCGGCGTACGCAAAAAGTGACAGTAAAGTGGACGAAGGGTATGCGCGTGAGCGTCTACCGATTGAAATTACTATTTTCAGGGGCCCAACTCCCTACTTTTAGAGGGCACTCAACCTTCCGAACCGGCCTTACGTTGGGTTGGGGAAGAATTCAACCAGTGTCGGAGCCTGCAAAGGTAGCCAGCGCCGGCTTGGTTTACCACCCTCTGCGGAATGCGGCATATATTGCGGCAAGCCGTAAACTTGCACATCTTTCCACCCCAGGTACCCTTACCGCGCCCTTTCATCCTACCACCCCCGATTCGCTTCGGCGTTATTGAGTTTATGGAACAACAAGACCACCTGCTGGCAGAAGCCCGCCGCTACGGCTACATTGAGGGCGACGAGGTGTGGCTCCAATCCTTCATGAATCTACCGGCCCGCAAAGTAGGGCAAGTGAAAGAATCTGCTGACGCTTCGCTACTGTATTTTGCCAACCGCTTCGAAACCTTTCGGGGCAAAGTAGAAGACTTACTTCAAAAAATCGAGGAGTCTGAGAATAAAGGCTCTTTCCTGATGAAGGCCCTGCACCTCAAGGAGCAGGTTGCCTCTTATGATGCCCTCGGCAACTTTGAAGCCCTGCACGCCCGCCTCACCGAAGCTGAAGAGGCTATTAAGGTGACCGTGGCCCGCAACCGCGAAAAAAACCTGGCCACCAAAATCAGCCTCATCGAGCAGGTAGAAGCCTTACAGAACGCGCTGGACTGGACTACGGCCGGCGACGAGCTGCAGGAGCTGCGGCAGGCCTGGATCAAAACCGGACCTGTTGACAAGCAGCTCACCGACGAGCTGGAGTCACGGTTTCGGGTGGCTACCGACGAGTTTTTTGTGCGGCGCAAGGCCTTCCAGAACGAGAAGAAGGCCATGACCAACCGGGCCGCCGACCAGTTCAAGTCGCTGATCCGGCAGTCAGAAGCCTTGCAGGATTCCACTGATTTCGAGGAGACTACCGCCAAGCTCAAGAAGCTGCAACAGGACTGGAAAGAGGTAGGTGGCTCCTTGCCCCGCAAGCAGGCCAACGACCTCTGGACGCAGTTCCGGGCGGCGCACAACCACTTTTTTGAGCGCCTGAAAGTACACATCGAGAGCAAGCGCCACGAATCGAAAGACAGCTCTACTGACGACAACCTGACGCGCAAGCGCGCTTTGGTGGCCGAAGCCGTGGAACTGCTCAACCGTCCCATGTCGGAGGCCGTGGCCCGTGCCAAGGAGCTGCAAGCTGCCTGGAAGAAGGTGGGCCCCGTACGCGGCCCCGAGTCTGACCGGGTATGGGAGCAGTTTATTCTGGCCTGCGACCGGGTGTTTGAGCTGAGTGCGCTGGAACACTACATCCGCAAGCGCCCCGAAAACGCCACGGCCAAACCCGAAGAACAGGTAACCATGCGGGTGCAAGCCCTGCGTGACTTCATCAAATACGACCAGCAGGAGCAGCTGACGCTGGAAGAAAATCTGGGCAAGCTCAGCTCGGCACCCGCCAACGACGCGTTTCGGCAGATGCTGCAAGGCAAAATCCGGGCTTTCGAGCGAAAAATCCGCACCAAAAACGACCTGATTGAGATGTTGCGCCAACGCTTGGTTGCGTAAGCCAACCTTCGCGGCTATATTACGTTGCTGCCAACTACAACAAGCCTTTCGGGGCCACGTTGTCAGTTATAGTATCCGACCGGATTGTTGATGGTCGGCATTACCTTTCTTTTGACCACCCTTTTACGTACCCACACACGCTTATGTACTGGACGCTGGAACTTGCTTCGTACCTGGAAGATGCTCCCTGGCCCGCCACCAAGGATGAACTCATTGATTACTCTATCCGCTCGGGTGCGCCCATGGAAGTAGTGGAAAACCTGCAGGCCTTGGAAGATGACGGCCAGCCGTATGAAAGTATTGAGGAGGTATGGCCGGACTACCCGACCAAGGAAGACTTCATGTTCAACGAAGACGAGTACTAACTGCTACTTGTTGAGAGTTGATTGTTTGATTGCGGAAGCTTGTTTCATAACTAGTTGAAAGACCAACAATCTCCGGCCAGCAATCAACCAGCAATTGCACTACGCACAAATAGCTTGGTTGCGGGGTATGAACAACGTGTTCTGCTCCGCAACCTTTTTTTGGCGGTACCAGAATCGGCTTTTGTAGCCGTGGTAGGCCATAACGGCTGCGGCAAAACCACCTTATTCCGGGCCCTGACCGGGCAGCTTTCCTATGAGGGCGACATCTGGCTGGGGGGGCGCGACCTGCGCACTGTGCGGCGACCGGCGGCAGAAGACCTGCTGGCCTACTTGCCCCAGCGTACCGTAGTGGGCTTCCCGATTCGGGTGCGTGAACTGGTAGTCATGGGCCGATATCGGCACCACGGCCTGCTGGGTGCCTACTCCACTACTGACTACGAATTAGCCAATGCCGCTCTTGCTCGGGTAGGAGCATCCCACCTGGCCGAACAGGACTTTACGCTGCTCTCCGGTGGCGAACAGCAGTTGGTATGGCTGGCCCAACTTAGCTTGCAGGATGCGCCTCTTTACCTCCTCGATGAGCCCACCCAACAGCTCGACGTGTATTACCGGCGCCGCGTGTTCGATCTGATGCAAGCCTGGGCCATTGAACAAGGTAAAACTGTGCTTTGCATCACCCACGACCTTGATAATCTGCTGGCTATGCGAGGGGGCTACTTACTCAACCTCTCGCACCCTACCCCCCACCTCAAACCGCTGACGCCTACTACCGTTCGAGCAGCTAGGGAGTTTCTGGAAGCCTCGCCCGTGTAAGACGCAACTCCGGCAGACCTGGCAACTATAGGAAGCCCCGCTTGCATAGATTGCTAAAGCAATGGAGAGGATGTTTAAGCAATCAGCCTAAACTCCGTCACGCAGCCCAGCATGATGGGCCTATTCTGAATGAAAAATCTTGCGCTCCACACGCGCCAGGCCGACGCTCTGTTGCGCAAAACGACGTTAGAAACACAGTATTATTGCACACATTTCTGATGAGCTTCATACTTCCAAGCCGCAAGCTCGTACAAACCGACAGAAAAGAAGCTCAACAGTTGTTTCTCGCATGATTCATATTATTTACATCAGCCGGGCTGTGCGTCCGCTCTCTGATCAGGAGTTGCAGGCGCTGCTCGCTCAATGCCAGCGTGATAATTCGCGCCACAACGTAACGGGGGTGTTGTTTTACAGTCACGGCAATATTGCTCAGCTTATAGAAGGAGAAGCTGGTATTTTGAATCCTCTTTTCGAGAAAATTGCGCGCGACGGCCGCCATTCCAACGTCACCAAACTGGTTAATAAACCTATTACTGCCCGTAGCTTCTCTGAGTGGTCAATGGCATTTCACCCGTTGGAAGCCGCTGGTTTTGCAACTTTGCAAGGATTCTTGCTGCCTGACCACATGCCGCCGCCACCTGATTCGCTCACCATTGCCGACGCCATGCTCGTGAACCTGGTGCGGCTGGCCGTGTTTGGCACCGACACTGCTGCCATAGCAGTTGAAATTCCGCAGACGTAAATCATTCTATTACCCTAACCTTCGCCTTTCGCAGTCCGTGAGTACTATCTCTTGCATGCTGGCGCGCTCTCCTTTTATTTTCGACTATGCGTGAGCAACAATTGCAGGACATTCTGCGGCACATGCCGGCGGGCGTGGCTACCCTGCAAGGTGCGGAGCTGCGGTACGGTTTCGTGAATGAGGCCATGCAGAATGTGCTGGGCGGGCCGGTGGTAGAAGGCCAATCGGTGACGGAGCAGCCAGGCGTGATTCCACCGGATTTGCTGGAGGTGATGCAGGAAGTGTACCGCCGGGGCCAGCCCTACATTGCCAAAGCCTACCACATGCCGCTCGTTGCGGCCAATGAGGCCCCGAGCCAGGCCCGCTACTACGATATTGCGTTGGAGCCCGTTCGGGAAGGCGGAGGCCCGGTGAGCGGCTTGCTGCTGTTTGCCATGGATGTTACGGCACAGGAAGAAGCCCGGCAGCGCACGCACGAATTGTCCATTGAAACCCGCCGCCTCGATACCCGGCTGCGGGTGCTCACCGAAACAGTACCGCAAATTACATTTACGGTAGATGCAGCAGGTAAATACGAGTACGTAAGCCCCCAGTGGCACTACTACACCGGCCAGCCTCCCACCGCCGACCTGAACGCCATCTGGCCGCTACTCATTCATCCTGATGACCGACTGCGGGTGCTGTACCAAAGCGAGGCAGCCCGCGCGGCCGGGACCGGCTGGAACTACGAGTACCGCCTGCGCCGCCACGACGGACAGTACCGCTGGATGCTCAGCCGTGCCCTGCCCGAGCTGCACGCGCCCGACAAAGCAGTATTCTGGCACGGCGCCCTCACCGAAATTCATGACCAACGCGAGCTAGCAGAGGCGTTACGGCGCGGTGAAGCCGAACTGCGTTTTCTAGCCGACAGCATTCCGGAACTTATCTGGACAGCGACGGCCGAAGGATTTGTTGATTACTACAACCAGTATTCAGAGGAATATTCGGGTCTAACTGGCGAGGAGCTCGGCCCAACCGGGTGGATCAACTTGCTGGACCCCAGTGAACAGGCCAGCGCGGCCCGCCGGTGGGTGCACAGCATTGCTACCAGTGAGCCTTATGAAGGCCTGTTCCGGATGCGCCGCCACGATGGGCGTTACCGCTGGCACATCATTCGGGCACGGCAACTGACCGATGCGCGCGGCCTCCGCTGGTTTGGCGCCTGCACCGATGTTGACGACCAGCACCGACTCCGGGAGGTGCTGCAAACCCAGTACGACGAGCTAGCCCGCACCAACCGCGACCTGGACACGTTCGTTTACACCGCTTCCCACGACCTGAAGCAGCCTTTGCTAAACCTGCGAGGCTTGTTCGACGAGCTACGCCGCTCCGTTTCGTTCAACGATCCGCAGGAGGGAGAAATGCTGGGTATGGTTGATGAAGCCTTACATCAGCTCGACTTAACCCTGCAAGACCTGGCAGCTACCGTACAAGACCAGCGCGGACTTTCCGCTCCCGCCGAACCCCTAGATTTGCGCAGTGTGGTGGAGGAAGTACTGCTGGGACTGCGCGCTCAGGTGCAGGAATCGGGCGCTGTGGTTGAGCTGGATTTCAGGGAAGCACCCATTCTAACGTATGGTCGGGCCAATCTGCGCTCTATTCTGCTCAGCAATGCCCTCAAGTTTGCGCACCCCGACCGGCCACCCCATATAACGCTACGCAGCATCCTCACCAAAACCAAGCACCCTGTGCTTACGGTGCAGGACAACGGTAGGGGCATGGTGCTGCCTGATATACCGGCTCCCATTTTTCAGCCGTTTGCCCGGCAACATCCGCACATCGGGGGCGCTGGCGTGGGCATGTATCTGGTACAGCGTATCATCACCAGCCGTGGCGGTCACTTGGAAGTAGTTAGCACGGTAGATGAAGGCACTACGTTCACCATCTATTGGTTTGATGATCTGAAGCCGTAGCTGGTAGCCATGTGCGACAGAATCGTAGTGCATAATCTACGCAGTTACGCTCTCCTGCCCGGCCGGCCGCGCAGCACGTGCCAGATGGAGCGCAAAAAGGGCCACGGCGTTACAGAGTTCATAACCTGAAGGTTTTCCCAAGGGGAAGTGCGCTCATCCAGAAAATCGAAGATTCGCTCCGGCGGGTTGCGCCGGAAAAGCTGTGCAAAGATGTGGCGCGTCTGCTCGCCCTGACGCTGCATGATGTCGAGGAGCAGGGTGTCGAACATGTGGAACTGCCACTGGTCGCCGGTAGGGTTGGCGGGCAGTTGGCCGGTGGCTGCCAGTGCTTGCACCAGGCGAGCCGAATGCGCCTGAATCCGCTGGAAAGCATACCCCGTGCTGGGCTTTGCCCGGCCGGCACGGGTGCCCAGATTGATAATGTGCGGTCCGGCTGATGCCGGCAACGGATGGTCGGTCATCGGAATGGCGCCTATTTCCTCGGCCTCAACCCGGAACTCTGTTACGCCCAACCCGGCCAGATAGTGCCGCAAGGCCGCTTCGTACTCTACCTTGGGCAGCACCTCTGCCGAAAACAGCGTGTACTCCACCAAAGCACGCCGCTCACTAAACGGTAGCACGTACATGAACCGGGCCTCGTACTGCTGCTCGCCCCGAAAATCCATGAATTCCACCGTGGCCGGGTTGAAAACCGGCTGCGCGGTTTCCACTTCCCAGCCTATAAAGTGCTGAAGCAGGTAACGGTGCTTGTCGGGCTGCTTGTCTAGTTGCGGCGGGCGGCTGTCGAAGGCGTAGCGCGCCGTGAATGTGCCGGCACTGGTGCGGACCGATACCCCAGCAGGCGTATTCTCCAGGCTTTCCACTGTGCCTTGCAACTGCGTAAACTGGGGGGAGGCAGCCAGCGCGGTGCGTACGAACCGGTAGAAATCCAGTCCTCGAATCATTTTGTAGCGGTGCCGGGCCAGTTCAAACACCCGCTCAAATGTTGGGCTCCGAAACGCAATCTGATTCCACTCGTGCGCCACAATAGCGTCGAACAGCATCGGCGCATCGCTCCAGAACGACCAAGTCCGGTCGTTCTGGTCTTTCACTTCGGGCTCAATCAACAGCACACGTTTGGCGGCCAGCGCCGGCTCCCGGCTGATATGATACGCCAGACTGAGGCCTGCGGCCCCGCCCCCTGCTATCAGATAATCGTACTCGGAAGGTATTGCCACAAACAAACAACCGCTGGTAGGCAGCAGCGGTTGCAAGGTAAAGCAGATTACTTAACCGTGGCCCGATTCCTAGTTCGCAGCCCTTGCGCAGGCAGTTAATAGTTCCCTGCCAGCGCTATGAGTTGAAGCCATGCCGGATGTTTTTATGCTACCCAAATACCGGTGCCGTCATGGCTCCGGCCAAGTCCCGGACAGCGTCGCGCACGTCGAAATCAAGACGGGCACTGAAATGCTGCCGACCCGGCAGAATGCTTACCTGCGAGTGCAGCCGCTCCACCCATAGCCGCTCGTTTTCCTGGTAGCCCGAGGTATAAGGATCGTCGTCAGAGAGCAACACAATCATCTTGTCCTGCGGAATGAGGCGGCGGGCAGCTTCGTAGTCGATGGGAGCACCCATCCAGTTCAGAATATCCTGCCAAGGACTATCCACTGAAAACCAGCCCGCTACGCACAACACTCCGCCTATCTGCTGGGCTTCTGGGTTAGCCTTGGCCACAGTGGCAAGGTAATGCAGAATAGCCAGGCAGCCCACGCTATGACCTACCAGATATACATTCGAGTGAAGCTGGTCGGCGGGTAATACTTGTTGCAGATACTCCACGGCGCGCTCAATAACCGGCAAATCCCAAGCGGGCATAGCCAACGTCTGAATGTTATAGTCGAATCCGTCTTCGGCGGCAACACGCTGTAGTTGCTCACTCAACCACGGATACCAATCATCGTGAGGAGCGCCTGCCCACCGAGGCACAATGAATACTTGTTTCGTTTCTGCTGGAGTCAAAGTTGACTGCATAGTTTGGGGAATTTGGAGGTCAACAGCAGCACTTACAACCTGTAAGCGCCCGCCGGATTTATGGCTTCAAAAATTCATATTATCCTTGAATAGAACAAGCTCAACCATAAAACAGTAAAGCCGGACCCTTACGAGAGGATCCGGCTTTGCAGTCTGGCCACCAGAAACTTAAAAGTTGGGAGATAACAGATACTTCGAGTAGAAGTCGTCGATAATCTTAACGGCCGACGCGGCGTCGTCCACTAGTTGCACCAAGTGCATGTCCTCGGCCGAAATGTTGTGCTCTTCGTGCAGCATCACCTGCTCAATCCACTCAAACATGCCTTTCCAGTAGGCAGTACCCACCAAAACGATAGGAAAACGACCTATCTTCTTGGTCTGAATCAGCGTAATAGCCTCGAACAATTCGTCCAGCGTTCCGAAGCCGCCGGGCATGCCAATGAAGCCCTGCGCGTACTTCACAAACATCACCTTGCGCACAAAGAAATAGTCGAAATTGATGAGCTTGTCGGGGTCGATGTACACGTTGTTGAACTGCTCGAAGGGTAGCTCGATGTTCAGCCCTACAGAGCGGCCTCCTTCGGCGCGGGCGCCTTTGTTGCCGGCTTCCATGATGCCGGGGCCGCCGCCCGTAATTACGCCGTAGCCGTGGCGCACCAGCTTAGAGGCAATTTCCTCGGCCATCTGGTAATAGGGGTTATCGGGCTTAGTGCGGGCTGAGCCGAAAATACTCACGCAGGGCCCGATTTTCGACATCTTCTCGAAGCCCTCCACGAACTCGGCCATCACTTTAAAGATCTGCCAGGAGTCGGCAATCTTGATTTCGTTCCAGTCTTTATCAACGAAAGCTTTGCGGATGCGCTGCTCATCGTCGAGTTGCACTGTGCGCTGGCCGTGGGTTTGCTCCCGGATATCACTAATAGTAGTCACCTTGTTATCGTTGACATCGGGCTGCCGGATAGTCTGGCCGCTACCGGCATTCATCGCCTCGTCGGAGGCCTTGGTGCGGCTGGTTTTTTTGAGTTTGGACATAAGTTCTTGGGTAACTACAGGCGACACCAACCAAGGCTGGCCGACCAGAAAAATGGGGAATTTGGAAAAAAGAAAGCCGCTCTACGTAACCAGAGCGGCTAAAAGTACAGACGCGCAAATTAACAATTTGTTAACATAGCGTGATGGTTGTGCTTACGAAAAAGCTCCTTGTCAAAACCGGCTGGGTAAGTGTATAGCGCCCCATGCTATTAGCTTCCGAAAGCTGCCTCGGAGTAGATTTATTTGCTGCGAATAGCAATAACCGGATCGAGATTGGCGGCCAGCACAGCCGGGATGATACCGGCCAGCACCCCGATTACTACCGATACGGTCAGGCCCAGCGTGATGTTGGCGGCAGAGAGGGAAAGTGGCATAGCATCCTGCGGAACCAGCGTAATCAGCCACACCAGCAAAATACCAACGGCCCCACCAATTAAGCAGAGGAAAATAGCCTCGAACAGAAATTGAAATAGAATAAAGTAGTTTTTGGCTCCCAACGACTTCTGAATGCCAATGATGTTGGTGCGCTCCTTCACCGACACAAACATGATGTTGGCAATACCGAAACCGCCCACCAGCATGGCAAACGAGCCGATTACTGCCCCCGCAACGCCAATAACGGAGAAAAGTTTGCCCACCATGCTGGCAATCATCTCGGGGCGGTTCAGGGCGAAATTGTCTTCCTCGCGGGGTTTGAGCGTGCGAATGTTGCGGATCAGGCCTTTCATCTCATACTCCAGATCCAGCAAGCCGGTGTCTTCTTCGCGGCCTTTCACGGCAATAGTCGGCGTTACGCCGGTGAGGCCATTGCTGCTGAGCGCAAACAGCTTGGTGAAGACCCCGAACGGAATAACGCAGTTGGTATCGTTGCTGGGCGTATCGAGAATCTTTTTGCCCTCCTTTTTTACAATGCCGATAATGGTGAACGTTAGGCCCCGCGCCTTGAACTGCTGGCCTAGCGCCGAGCCGTTCGGAAACAGATTGGTGGCGATATCAGCCCCCACAATAGCCACGTTGCGCGCCGATTCCATTTCCTGGGTGGTAAAGTAGCGGCCTTCCTCAATAGGGAGATCAGACACGTTGCGGTAATCAAAGGAAACGCCCATGAGCGCACAGCCCTGCAAGCTATTAGAACCGGCTCGCAGCGTGTTACCACCGGTAGCCGCATAGATAGCCACCCCACGCTGGTTGTCGGAGAGGCTGCGCTGCAAGAGCTGAAACTCGCGAACTGTGGGAGCCGGCCGTTGAAAGTAGCGCCACCACGGGTAGTCGGGCTGGTCGAAGGTCCAGGGCATCTTCATGACGTAGATAACCTTGTCGCCCACGAAGCTCATGCTTTGCCGCACATTGGCTTCCAGTGAATCGACGACGGTAAAAACCGAGATAATAGCGAAGATACCCACCGTTACCCCTAACAGCGAAAGAATGGTCCGCAGCAGGTTCGCTTTCAGGGCTTGCCAGGCAAAGCGGAAGCTTTCCAGAGTCAGACGCAGAGCTTTCATAAGGCGAAATGTGAGATGGTGAACTAGTGAGTTTATCTGCTTGACTGGTAGCAAGGGCATAGCTTAGACTTCAAGCGTACCATTGCACCATCTTACTATTTCACCTTTTTGGGCGAAAAGTAACGATAAATCAAGCGAGGTTGCGTACTTTCGCCCACTCAAATTTTCTTTAGCTTCCCCAGCTATTGCCTTTGCCTTTCCTGTCCCTATGAAGCTCTCTGAGTTCAAGTTTGACCTGCCCGAAGCCTTAGTTGCTCAACACCCCGCCAAAAACCGCGACGAGTCGCGCCTGATGGTGCTACACCGCGACAGTGGCAAAATTGAACACCGCACGTTCAAAGACATCATCGAATATTTCGGCGAAGGCGACGTATTCGTGATTAATGACACCAAGGTGTTTCCGGCCCGTTTGTATGGCAACAAGGAAAAAACTGGTGCTAAAATCGAGGTGTTTCTGCTCCGTGAGCTAAACAAAGAGATTCACCTCTGGGACGTGCTGGTTGATCCGGCCCGCAAAATTCGGGTTGGCAACAAGCTGTACTTCGATGATGAGGGTGAAGTGGTAGCCGAGGTTATCGACAACACGACGTCGCGCGGCCGCACCATCAAGTTCCTATTCGACGGCTCCGACGAGGAATTTTACAAAGCACTGCACAACCTGGGCGAAACACCGCTTCCCCGCGAGTCTATCACCCGCGACGCAGAACCAGCCGATAAAGAGCGGTACCAGACCATTTACGCCCAGCATACCGGTGCTGTGGCGGCTCCTTCAGCAGGGCTGCACTTCACGCGAGAAGTAATGAAGCGCCTAGAAATCAGAGGTGTGGAAATAGCTCCTGTTACGCTGCACGTGGGCTTGGGTACGTTCCGGACTGTGGACGTGGAAGACCTGACCAAGCACAAGATGGATTCCGAGAACTTCATTGTGCCCGGTTCTTCGGCGGTGATTGTGAACAAGGCCTTGGATGCCAAAAAGCGCGTGTGCGCCGTAGGCACCACTTCCATGCGCGCCATGGAATCGTCGGTGTCAGCCAACTCGCGTCTGAAAGCCAATGAGGGCTGG
>Ga0210040_10003227_pt1 | contig 22260 bp, 11 predicted proteins | sample CryGeyCG12114_NA_FD_185462 | JGI IMG/M metagenome (GOLD analysis project Ga0210040, IMG submission 185462) | Groundwater microbial communities from aquifer - Crystal Geyser CG19_WC_8/21/14_NA (SPAdes) (version 2) | ecosystem: Environmental > Aquatic > Deep subsurface > Groundwater | place: USA...
TTTGGTTTTTTAAATAAAACGCTGAATTGCTATAATAGCTAAAGCCATAGCAGCGACTATAGTCTGAGCTCACTTAACTCCATCGATTTTCTGCACAAACTGACTGACTAAATCCAGCGAATACTAGAATTGGCAACTTTCTGCAATTAGTAAAGCAAACAACAACTAGCCTTAAGACGGTAAATGTTTCCTTTCACTTTACATTAAGCCAGTTCGTCATAAAGTTTGACTGAACAAACCAGGAGCATGACAAGGATTGACTGGTGGTGCTCCAGAGCTGACTAAGAAGTTTGAAACTATTTTCCTACAATTGTTCACTAATGAGGTATTTCCACAACACTACTATTTACATGTACAGTCGTCATAATAAGTATGGCATCCTTTCATGAACATTTCCAACCCATGTGGTTTTCAAGTTAGAAGAAAATGTAACCAGTTAATTATCCTCTACCCACAAGACTCGATCCAATTGAATAAATTGCCCTAATGAATCTAATAGTTTTTAAGCAAATACTAATTGACTTTTTAAAAATAATATAGGTTTTTTTCAAACCCAAGACAGTACAAACTTTATTCTATCATAAAGTCAAATTGAAGATATCATGTTTTATAGCGTATTGCAATTTAACAGATATCCTGTACGAACGAAGTGGATTTTGATATTAGTTGCCTAAGGACTTCAATTCCTCCAGTATAAAAAAAAACTTTTCTATGAATACGAAGTAAGGAAATTGGAGACCACTGAAAAAATGAAAACTTTCACCGTCATCGCGAATTTTTTTTCGAAATAATATTTCAACATCTCTCTAAGACCCACCACAGGCTGTTGGGTACCGACCGATATTCTATATCGTGGCATATTCTATTAGCTCACTGACTTCACTTACATAGTAGCCACATGTTATGACTAACTATAAGCAAGTGAACAGGTACTGTACATTGGAAGTTAAATTGAGGACTTACCAGTTTGTGTGCTAGTATCAAAAAAGGCTCCAGTGGTCTCAACTGTCATGGTGGCAAATGTTCCGTCCGTAATTTGAGCACAAGAATCTCGACGACCCCTAGTTTTTGTGACTTCTTCGCATTGGGTTGACTGTCTTCTACAATACATGAATAAAATGTCCCATATTCTGTTAACATCGAGATTCAAACAAAACGCGTCGAGTAATTTATTGATTTCATTAAGTGAAGCAATATCACATGCCCAACTGCACGATCAGAGACCATATTAATGATTCAGGAGGGAGTGAGTTTGCGGCTTTTCCTTTTCAAGTAATCACAAAATAGCTCTCTATTACCAGAATACGAATGCATATTTATTACCTGCAACTTTCGTTTCAAATTATTAGGGACATGCAAGCGAGGAATATAGACCCTGGTTGCTATTTAATTTTATCATTCGAGCAGACGGTAATTTCTGCATTTGTTTCACACGAATTATTCAGGCATAGTATTTAGGGAGTTTTTGGTTTGGAGTTCCAACCATTTACATACTAACAGAAATATTCCCAACATGATGGCAAGGATTTTATTGAAAAATGAATTGAAAATATCGGATTTCTCTCTTTGCAACAAAAATTTGCTAAGCTGGATTACGGAGGGTAAGTAAAATTATTCAACAGGTTATTTGGTAGTCAGAACAGAATCAGGCATTATCCTCTCACTAAATAGTTTTTGCTCAAATTGACGTGGACATTTAAAACTGTTGAATCATGGGCTTATTTTGGACAAAATCTATCTTTTGAGACTTTTCAGTCGTCTTCAAGAGTTCTCATCGTAAAATGTCTTAAGCAACATAATCATAGTGAGCATTAAATTTACATGTCGCAATTTATTTTGACAAGAATTTTTAGAATAAAATAATTTTGAATTGCAGCTTTGCTGACTTTCTTATAAAACAGATGGTTAAACTTAAATCATTATATCATTTATCTAGTCCAACCGCAGTCCAAACTACTTTGCAAAATTTTAATTCGCGCTTTCATCTTGATGTTATTTATATCTAGATGTGATTTAATGGCAGTGTTTTAGTATTCATCATTAGCTAGGAAAATTTGTTGTGCCTACTGAGTCCGAAATCACAAGTACTCAAAGCAAAGCTACAAAATACGCAAACACAAACCACCATTGTGACCAAATATCTCCACCATCGCCTACTTGCAAAAATCATATATCAAATCAGATACATTCTATCCCAGAAAAATCATAACATATCACATTGTTTGACACCCTATAATTGAATACAACAGAAATATAATTTTTCCTAACTTTTAAGATTACTTTCCAAACCATTTTCTCATTAAAAATGACAACAAAACCTTCGAATTGAAACTACTATCTGTATCTCTTGTTTTACCGATTTAAGCAAAACTTAAACTACTCTTAATTTCCAAATACTTGAACATAAGTAATCATACTATGAAATTAGTGAATAAAAGTCCTCAAACCAACCCATACATAAATATTTTATTCGAACAACATTCACTTGAAATTCCAGCTGACTGAGACTACATGCACAACATCTGTAAAGCTTCCAACCGTGCACAAGTTGGGGATAAAACTAGCGTACAAAAATAATGGTAGCAAGTTGTTCCCCATCCGGACTAACTATGGGACGGACAAATCAATACATTAGGAGGAGGAAAGGAAAGCCTCTGTGTGCATAGCATGAAACTGACACAGCCTTGTGCATTCGACTACTACAGCATGCTTGTACTCTATTTGTACAGAAGGTGGCGAACCTAAAGTTTCGACAGCGCATCATTTCTTCCGTTGTCGACTGTCGCCGAAATCCCCTGGCAATAAGTATTTCTTCAGTAGTTGATTGTCTTCGTAAATTGGGCCTGGGAGCAACGGGAGATGGCTCCCTTGATGAGCAAGTGGAAGACGAATCTGGAGACTTTTTGGAACCACGACGTTCCTCATTAGTAATCTATTCAATCAACAGACAGTGCAGCTAATTAGTTTGGAGCATCAATCAACGTAATAAGATGAATGAAAATTTTTAAAAATACAGGGTCAATCCAGAAAAAAATGTTAGACACATTTTACCGTCAACTAGCTATAGTTAGTTGGAAATGCATTTTTCAAATTAATGATTTTTGATTAGATTTCTGAATTGTCAAAGTATTTTCACAGTAGTCTTAGTAAGCAGCATTTGATACTGTTTAATACTGTACTATACTATGATTCTCGTAGCTACACATACAGTTGATTGTCTTCTAGTGCGACGGCGACTATGACGATGAAAGCGATTATCATCTTCAGCAGCGGAATCCGGTGAAAGTGAGTCTCGTCGTGCTTTTCTGGCAAATGGAGAGTCATCACTAGTGCCACCATCATCAGGAGAAAGGAAAGGTCTGAAAGGCAACCACCATGTCTCAAATCATTATTAAACGCATTTTGGGGGCATATTATGACACAATATTTTCTTGTTATTAGTAAGTAAGTATGTAAGTAGCAAAAGAAATTATGAGGAAAGTAAGACAAGTGAAAGCTTTCACTACTAACAAAGCGAGCAATGGAACCAAAAGTGAAAGTGCGTCCTTATAGTACTAGTACGTAATGTTTGCGCGAGCAAGCCACAGGTGTTCCTCCAGCCAGATGTTTTATACAACATATACATGAATGGAGGAAATGGCAAATATGGCACATCAAATGGGAGCATTATGGCCTCTATCACCATGCATTTGGACTGTGCAGTGGCAGTCCCTATATTCTTTCCTAGAGGTCAGGAGAGCAGGAAGATCATTTCTCCGAATTTATACTACATGTGCATATTATATCACAGTGGGGAATCATGATCATAACATTTTAAGTTGGTTAGCACGGTGGTTAGTTGTATAGTTAGGTAGTGAGAAAATTATTAAAAAGTAGTTTTGATGTAGAATGCAGATAAATAGTGAAAGAAATAGTTGAGATGCTGAAACTATTCATCCCTATAAGTAAGTAAACTATGGTATGTGATAGCAAGTGTGGATTTGGGAAGACACTAACAAGCTGTTTGGGAACGTAAAAAAATCAATGAAAAAGGTCAGACAAACAAAACTGCATGCAACAGTCAACTTCAGAAAATAAATACAAGTAGTAAGTAAGTATAAGGTACAGACTAGAAGCTGAAATTAGGAAAATTTTAAGACATGGACGGCAAAATCATTTGTAATGGTATAGTGTACAGAATTTGTAACGATTTTTTAGAATACTCTGCAAACATAAATGTAATCACGTGGCAGACGTAGACTATGAAACAAAAATGATAGTAAACAAGCTTACAAAAATGGGGAAGATAATACTATAAGGAAATTTACACTTCAGCTCGGATAGTTGTTTCTGATCTTTTAAACCTGCGTCCTTCATGAAATCGTTTTATTTGAAGTTCCTTGGTGCACACATCTAATTCACTGATCTTCGGCATCCTACACCCAATGGCAATAATTTCATGAATCATTTATAGTCAATGAAAGTTTTACCCCATGATTGATATGAACAGCATACTTAAAAAAATCAAGATAACAGTACAAAACAAAATGAATGAGAGACAATACAAGACAGGACGGAACTGGCACCTTCACAAATTAAGTGACGTTGGTAAACATTAGCTCTAAAAATTTATCGCTCTAAACGGGGCTCAACTTGCTCTCAACTTAAGTATACCTGTCGTGGTAAAAAAAAGCTTAAGTAAGCTGATATTTACAGTACATTACATCTTCAATTATTTTGGCATCTTCTAGCTTTAACTACAATAATTAGTTGCCTGGATGCGTCTATTGAAACTAATTGAAAAATTCTAGTAGTAACTACGTAAATAAGCCGTGTTTAAACTACTGTACTGTGAGTGTTGTTGACCAACAGATATTGGAAAATAAAATAATGAATATATTGTTCAAACATTTCGCTAGCTACGTAGCTCAACGCATGAACTTTATATCCTCATAACAGCAGTAGCATCGAACTACTAAATTAATTAGTTGACAGGACGAACTAATAGTTGATGCCGATTTTAAAGAAGCAGACAAATAACTTGTTAGTTAGTTAGAATAATTAATCAAGTATGAATATACACTCCTATATAGTCCAAGTCGGCCATGCTTACAGCAATAAATCTCTACGCGACATTACAACGAAAAGGAACAAAATATACAAGTTATGTTATTTCATACGGTTACGGTTCACTTTTAAATAAATGAGAAAATGAGTGCAAATATCATGAATAGATGTATCACTTTGATCCCCGGCGTTTGGTTCCGAATTCGTCAAGAATTGTTGATTGTCTTCGCAGACGATGAGCTTTGGACGAACCTCCTTCATGGAATGGTTTAGAATCCCTACGAGAGAACTCCTTTCGTACACCGAAAATTGGTGCTTCCACTGATGGAATAATTGGGTCAGGCTCTGTATATGCACAAGGAAATCAAGTTGATTAAATAGTACTCCTGATTTCATCTAATCGAATCAATTTCGTAAATGCCATATTGAAACTCATAGGGAATGAAAGCATATGGGACCATGGTGAATCATTGAATTTAAGTCGACAATACGCCAAGCTATTTATTTTGTACTGTTGTGAATGATTTTAGGAGCAATTTCTTTCACAGTCAAACAGAAATGGTGGAATAAGGACTCCACGACATGTGGGTACACGAAATGAATTCTAGACTGCTTGGGTTGCACCTTTGACAAAGAAAAGGAGGTGCCATTAGGTGCACAGATCAAAGGTAAAAGCGACAAAGCCATCTTCTTGCCCCGTATACATGGACCAACTTTTAAAAGGAAAGTTCAAGTCAGAAAAAGAACGCCTCCAGTACTGTCAACAGATGAAACAAGACTTATTTTGTTTGCATTAAGGATAAAAGGTGAGTTGGAGAATATCAAAGAAACACAAGCCACGTACCAAAGGCACACACACACCATATGAGATATGCATAAACCTCGGATCAGTAAGCAAGCTCATAAGAGGAGAGCAACACCATAGCGATATTGAATACCACCCAGGTTTCATTATTTTAGATAAGACGGGAAAATAACATACATTGACGTCATTTCAAATTGGAAATATTAAACAAACTGGGGAAAATGTGTTCGCCACAGAGTGAAACAAAAATAACGATATTTTTAATCTGAAAAATAAGACAAAAAATAGCAAATTAACATTTATGTTCAAGTTTCATGCATATTTTCTCAAATTTGCAACCCAAATCCAAAAATTGGTTTTACTTACAACGAAAAAGAACTCGCAACCGACGATACGTTATTTCTGCTCAAGTGCCAATATGAATTAATGTCGATACACTAAACCTGACATCAAAGCTTCAATTGTAGTATATTTTGAATTTGAATTTATTGCTGATATCCTCCATAGAGGCCATTACATCGCAATAAGGCTCTCCCATTGATAAATCGTGCGTTTGACAGTTGACTAACAAATAAACAAACAGACTGAACCAAAACCTCTTGTTGATATTGATTTGATTTTAAAATGCACAATGAACAGTTTTTACAAAGCGTGAGAGTTTACTTAAATGCGATTAAAATAGAAATAGTTGACTAGTAGTAGTCAACATTCAAGTAAAGTGAGCTGATTACACGGAACTATCATGGTTGTAAATCAAACCAACTTGATTGTGTATCAACACAAAGAAGTTTATCATACGCATGCGCGTGCAATTCATCTTTCTGGAAAATCGAGCTTTCTTCTTTAACATAAAGAATTCAAGATAGATTTTTAACAGCTAATTATTCATAAAGTGCCCAAGAATTAAAGTTGAACATAAAGTTGTTTTAAGTTTTCATAGAGAATTAAAGAAGTAAAGTTTTGGAACTTGTTTGTTAAAAAAGTATAATGAACTTGAACTACTAGTTTTGTTTCTTCAGGAAAAAAACAATTAGAAATTATATTTCCGATTCTATAGCTATTGATTCATAGACCGTGTGTTTTGAACCTTTTACCGCATTTAATTTAATTAGTGAAGTAAAAGCAAACAATAATTTACTGGTCTGTTTACTACCACACGCTTGATTTTCCCCTAGATCTGACGTCTTTATTGATTTATTTTTGTTGTCTTTTTAGCCTCCCACCCATCAGGGCCATGTTGGAGAAAGGATTTCGTAGAAAAACTTGTCTCCCAGCTTACGGCGTTTATATCGAGTGAGAAGATTAAAAAAAATTTTCTCGCTTTACTTGAAATCAAAATGACTCACAATGAGGTGTCGAAATTGGGTGGTGGAGTTGTATTTTGTAATATAGCTCAAATAAAGCTTGAGAAGTTCAATAAGAACCCCAAAAAGTATTAGATCCCCATAAGGGTATTACTCTCAGCATCCAATAAAAGTACTTTTTTACATGCATCTAAATACACGTATCGCCAAAGTAAAAAAAACGGCAAGGTAATAAAAACCCTAATTTTCGAGTTATTTTCCATGAAAAAAATTAAAAATGTGTTCTCGATTTCCAAATTTTGTTTCTTCGACCGTAGCATAAGTAAACTGGAACATGGGGAACAAATATTTGAAGGGATTGTTGTAGGCACTCTATAAATCATTTTAAGCTATTTCTCATTTCGAAACTCTGCCACCCACCCACAATATTTACCTCATTGTCAGACAGGTATAGGCTGACAAGCACAAACGATAAGATGCTATGGATGGGACAAAAGTGAAGAGGTGTCATATTCCAACGCCATATGAAATTAAGCGGCACAATACGATTGTGCAACATGCATGATTTTGCACGATTCGTTTTCATCACAATAAAAATTATGAAAGCTTTATTCAACACGTCTTTACTTCATTTGACGTTCAACAAATCTATACATCGTACCTGGTGATGTTACTATGCGCTTGACAGTTGATATTGAACCCCTTCTAGGTTTATCCACACTAGTTTTCCTCGAGAGTTTTCCTTTTATCAAGTCAGCGGATGACTCCCTTCGTTTGGTCCGCGCACAAACAGTGCTACTTATTGTCGAATCACGTCTTGACCATGGTAAAGATCTACAGTTATAATTTGCCAACAAAATACCAAAGTTAACTGGTCTTTAGTGCAATGGAAATGCTTAATTGTTTGAAAATGTGTATGCATGCGGATCAGTCGTATTTCCTGAATTTAAGACATTCAGGCCCGACATTCAGAATTGCATTGGATAAAAAGAATATGAACATGAACTGCATAAATAGAGGCAGCATATGTAAAATATACAGTTTACGTTGCGGCTGCAGTGCTGAGTGCTGTACACTGTTTTAAAGATATGTTAGATATTTTTTTGAAAAGGAATATAGAATGAAAGGAAAGGACCCCGCACCGGTAACACAGAAAGATGACATTCAGATGAAATTTTTTCAGAAATTTGTCAAATGTTAATTTTTTTGTGCTGAATCCGAATTTGCAATCAGATTTCCCAAATTCGGTTTCAATCACCCGCTACAGGTCATTGAAAGTCAGAGAACAATAAAATGACATTCAGTGAAAAATCGATGCAAACATGATTTTCTATGTTTTAAATAGCGCAGAAACCGATTCCGAATGTCAAAAACCGAAAAATCTGATTTTTATCCGATTCGGGTATTACTTGTGTAGAAATGACATTCAGTGAAAAATCGATGCAAACATGATTTTTTATGTTTTAAATAGCGCAGAAAACGATTCTGAATGTCAAAAACCGAAAAATCCGATTTTATCTGATTTTCTACTGAATGTTATTTCTACACAAGTAATACCCGAATCGAATAAAAATCGGATTTTTCGGTTTTTGACATTCAGAATCGGTTTCTGCGCTATTTAAAACCTATAAAATCATGTTTGCATCGATTTTCTACTGAATGTCATTTCTACACAAGTAATACCCGAATCGGATAGAAATCGGATTTTTCGGTTTTTGACATTCGGAATCGGTTTCTGCGCTATTTAAAACCTATAAAATCATGTTTGCATCGACTTTCTACTGAATGTCATTTCTACAAAAGTAATACCCGAATCGGATAAAAATCAGATTTTTCGGTTTTTGACATTCGGAATCGGTTTCTGCGCTATTTAAAACCTAGAAAATCATGTTTGCATCGATTTTCTACTGAATGTCATTTTATTGTTCTCTGACCTTCAATGACCTGTAGCGGGGGATTGAAACCGAATTTGGGAAATCTAATTGCAGATTCGGATTCAGCACAAAAAAATTAACATTTGAGGAATTTTAAAAAAAATTTCATCTGAATGTCATCTTTCTGTGTTACCGGTGCGGGGTCCTTTAAATTCATTATGAACTTATTAAGTAAATTGTTTTTTGGAGGTTTACAAAAGTATTGAGTAGTAGTATATAGTGCAGAAAAGAAATGGACTGCGATTAATACAAATACTTTTCGGAACCTTGCTAGTATCAATGCAGGAAATATTGCTGGACAATAAAATTAAATGCTTACGTTTTCTTAATATTTGAGTACCTTGCTAAATCAGCTAAAGTTTCACGTCTTGAAAGCGATTTGTCCTGTTTCTTAAGGCCACTGCCACTTCCCCATTCCCGTAAAATATCTGTCAGTTGCGCTAAAGAGCTTCTACGGCGTCGAGAAGTTGGAGGTGATGTTTCCCGTGTCTGTAAAAAAATATTACAATTTCAACTTGGAAAGCAACACCTTTTTATTTTGGCGGCTCATGCCTTGTTGATCATCTTAATCAAAGTTGGCAGCTTAATCTTCCACGAGCTAAGTTGTGTACAAATTGGGTCAAGTTTGTTCAATACCAAACCAACACCAACAAATATACTAGGGTGGAACAAAAACAATGGTAGCCCGTCAAATAGTAGTCAGTAGCCAAAAAGTTTTAAAATCGTTTACCAAAAGTCAGTATTTAAGGTAACTTATGTAGTACGAAGATGACTTCAACCCTAATTCTAATAAATCGAAACGCATAGCAATAATTTTCCATGTCATATTCCAACGTTTCATTTTAATGATATTTCCTTCATTATAAAGATTGTGAGAAAGTATGAATTAAAATGTACTAAAGAAGAATGCCCTGACTACACACTACACACTCTATGGGGTTTTCATTTCAGTCAGTCAGACGAAAAGAAAATAATGTAATTGCTCATTCATATGCATCGATTCGGGAGGTCCTTCTTATTCTTTCGTTTGGTATGCAATGCATATAGTTTTTTGTACCAGTTTCGTTTTCTTTGATCATGAAAAAGCTGTAGAAAGGTTTCATTCTCTTTTTTTCTCATTTCTCTATCGTTCTCAGATTCCATATGAAACACTCAATATAGCTGTCAAGTACGAGTACGTCTATCCGTTAGTGAGTCATTATTTCCAGTTTCTTTAAATCATTCTTTCCATTCTTGAGAAAATGAAGCTGGAAATTTGTAACATGTAACATGTAATATCTACTTTTATAGGTGTACTTGAACCCCGATAAGTGCATAGTACCGATAAATCGGGATTTAAAATCTCACTTGTACGCACAAACGAATCAATAAAAACACTGACTGAATGACAGCAGCTTTTTCCCAGCAGCGAAACAATTTTTTGACATTGTGACGTACCCAAACCCAAACTATCTAGTTCCGGCAAAATGGCAATCAACTCGTAAATGCTCTTTATCGAGAGGAAATGATGATCATATGGTTTAGAAGCTTACCTCAGTCGGTGGAGTGAAAGTTGTTATTTGAGCAGCTGAGTCACGTCTACCCAAGCGAGCTTTCAGAATCTCCTCTTGCTCTTGTTCCCTGAAAAAAAAATGAAATGATAAAAACAACGAAGAGCACATTATATATCTGGAACTTGAATGTATTGATCTGATCACTGTCCAGAGGCAATGTAAAAAAAACTCCGTTGACGTCACTGACTTGTACTACTATTTGTTCCGTCGGCAAGAAATTGAAGATCCGTGTTTACTCTCCCATTTATCATTTGTTTCTTGCTCTCAACTACCTTGACTCAATCAATTTCAAAGCCAATTACAATATATTTTAATTTTCTCCTACTAAAAATATGCTTGCTCTGAGGAATACTATTCCCCTACCTTTGCTACTAATACGACGCAGCATGTTTTCTAATAGTATTTTGCAATATTAAAGCATAGTAAGGCTATCAAGTTACTGTTGAAGACTGAGGAAGAATCAAGTTGGATTATAAAATAATTATTATTCTTTTGTGTGATAATGAAGAATATGCTTGGTTCTAAAAATCTAGATGTCTACATTAATTACCACTACCACAACACACGTTTTGGAAGTCAGTAATGATTGAGTATCAAATAACGCCAAAAACAGCCCGTTTGGAAAATAATTGAAGGAAAACCATTCTAAAACAAAAGTTTTTGCATGGTTAAAAATCCATTCTGTTATGAAAGCTTCTACTTGACTATTCAAGAAAGTTTGAACCCTCGTAATGGGGATTTATAAAAGTTGTAACGGAATTTCAAAGTAAAATTCGGACTTAAATATTGTGGTTGAGAAGTTTGGTTCGTTTATATTCATGGGATCAACTATAAAATGGAGATCAAACTTTTTAGATTTTCGTTGCTCGAACACCCTATGAAGACTGTAGGGGTACACACGATGCCGTGTAAAGTCGTACATTTCTACGTGCGTAAATCTCCCAGCCAATCAGATCAGTAAGGAGAAGTTGGAAGTCTGCTCTGATTGGCTGAGAGATTTACGCACGTAGAAATGTACGACTTTACACGGCATTGGGTGTACCCTTTATATAACTTTTTAATGATCGTATAAATTCAGTAAAACTATGGATTTTTTTTCTCAACCACTCTATTTCAGAACGTACCAATGGTCATTCTATTGATAAAGAAAGCAAACGACAATTCAGTCTGAAAGCACTTATATACAGTCACAGTGCAATACAATTTCGGGAATCTGTTATCACTTTTTTGAAGTAAAAGTACTTCTGAATGAATTGATAAGCTACAAGATAAAAGTTTAAAGAGCGTGATATCAACATTGAACAATGTAGCTTGTTTGCAACCAATTTTTACCAAACAGACCTTTTCATATTATATTTTAACATTTCATAACACTAGTGAGTAACACTTTTCAAGTAAGGCATTTCAGCTTTTCTTATTGGGCGTTCTACTATTCCATGACAAAAGAATATTTTCGACTATTCCGAGAAATAAAATGATGGTTTGAGTCTTTTTTTAAACATTCTTCAAAATCCTTACTCTTTAATTTAGCTTTGAATTTTGTATTGCATGCATTTTTATGTTTAAAATTAATTCAGTTGAATGTGACAGCATTGCTAAAACATTTTATTACTGGTGCAATATGCAGGCTGATTGTGTTCTATCGGGCGATGAATTGCGTTTTGTTGTTAAAAAAAATCTGTTGCACAAAGAGGTGTACTTAGCCCGTAAATATTATATGAATGAATTTGGATGAAAGTAAGTGCATGGGAACTAAGATGTATGGTAACGGTTAAGTTTGTAAACAGCATATTTTATGCTGACGACTTGGTTCTCAAAGCTCCGTCAACTTTTCCTCTCCAAAGGCTGATTGATACTTGTTCTGCCTATGCTGACATGACATGACTATTCTAGCGTTTTGAGAGTCAAGGAAAAAATAAAAATAATGCATGAACCCAAGGAAATCAAGTTTACTGAAGTGAATAATAGCTGACACCATTTAATTTATAAAATGTGAAATAGTTAAAAAAAAATAAGATTGTACTTTGTCATATGACAATGAATTCCTAAGAAGTGAAAGTTAGAGCAGATAGTATGTTGGCGTCTAGATTTTAAAAAACTTTTGTGGCTGTAGAAAAATGGCTATTGATTTACTTTAGTATGGTATTTACAGCTGTAGTTTATAGTATTTTATTGAAACTCTAAAATTCCACTATCTGGTTGCTTGTATATTCTATAAAATAGGAGGTCCGCATCGTAGTATCGTACGTCAGTACTCACTCTAAAAACGTTGTTTATTGAGTGATTGTATATTTCAAATGCACTACAGTCAAAGTGTACTACTGTGAACGAATTTAATCATGATCATTATTCCGAAATATTCTTTGCATTATGATACAATTTTTTTTCCGTAAAAACTGATAAGTCACGGTGAAAAAACATTGTATTGATGCAAAAAATTATATTTTGAAATGATTTCAAATGTATGATAAGATGCTGAGGAACTTTAGGACGTTGTTATAATAATGAGCTTAATCCACAATATTTAGTAGCAAACAAATTTTGAAAAGGCAATGCTCTGTTTTGTGGAGGTAACTTCATTGAAGCCTTACTTGATGTAATACAAAAAGATTTTGATTGCGCCCCCTCAACACAACCAAAAGTCAACATGAATGCAAATACATGAAGCAAGTGTATAGGGGTACACCTGAAGCCGTGTACTTTCGTACATTTCTACGAGCGTATTGCTCTCAGTCAGAGTCAGCCAATCGCAACAATAGATAGAAGTGGGTAGTCTGCTTTCATTGCCTGAGAGCAGTAAGCGCGTAGAAATGTACGAAAGTGCACGGCTTCAAGTGTACCGCTTAATTTATATTGCTGAACTTATGCGTAAATATTTTTGCCTCAGCGTCCATTACTTATTACTATTTTGTTCCTTATTTTGATCACTTAATTATTGTGAACTAGAAAAATTGCTACAAGCTTAAGCTATTCTGTACTAGTAATTTGCTGATGTGTCATGACTTTGAATACTGAAATGCAACAGGTAGGCTAAACTTTACTGATTAAAAGCTATGTGTGAAAAATTTTTAGTCTAAAAGTTTAAGATAGAAAATGTATTTTAAATTGACTGGATTTGGCAATTTCAACCTTCAAGACAAAAATGTAACTTTCATAACATATTGAAATTACTTTTCTCCTCAGTTCTTCTCCACACAGGTCGAATTGAGCCAAGTAAAAAATTGATTAGTTCCACCAAGGGGAGCTTGACTCTGGCTGTACATGTGGATAAGACTATGAAAATGCAGGAAACTAATGGATTCATAAAGTAATAGTTCCGAGAATCATTATACAACGCTGATTTCAAATTCTAAAAAAATGAATTCACTCAGCTCTGGCTGAACGAGTTCGGTTTAAGCCTGTAAGTATCATTACTTGTCACTTTGTTAAAAGTAAACTTTGAGGGCAAAACTTTATCCTCCTGAGTTCTGAAAACCGTGAAAGTATTCAAGGAAAGCTAAATGCAATGTTCAAAAAGCAAATTCAAACTTGTATGAAACTTTTAGCTCTTTAAAAACTGGGCTCATGTCTCATTCCATTATGTTGCCCATCTACTTTGACTATGCAGTTTTTCATCGGAAAATGATTGGATCCTCTTGTATTTGCTCCAGGCGCCAATACTTAGAATTTAAAAAGTGTTTGCATTCTAAATATCATCAGTATAGATACAAATTTACTGTTTTCGTAATGCTCAATACAATCCTTTCATGTATGCATATTACTCAACTCATAATATACTATATGCTTAATAATATTTTCTTTCTAAATTAGAAGGAACGCACGAAATAATCAGAATGCTACTTGTGCGTTCTTCCGTACGATAAAATTACCAAAAACACAATACTAGGTAATCACACTGTTTTCATGTTCTTGTTCAAAGACTTTTCTCTTTCATGCTCACAGCAAACAGGGGAGAAATTCAAGTCGCTTCTTATGCAGGGCACATTGAAACACATTGTCAACAGAATTTGCATTTAGTTACTCATCTGCTTGAAACGACGGGAATATTCAACATGGTTTTTTTACACTATGGGTTGGAAAAAAAGTTGTTTGTAGACACAGTTCTCTGCGTCTGCCTGTCCGTTCCCCGAAAACTGGTAAATTAAATATTCTTCTCATCTCTACGACCAAAGGATTGGATAGTGACTGACTGCCTTTTGTGCATTTATATTCATACAAAGTCTAGGTTTCTCTTTCATCACTGTTTTCCTTCGCCAAGGATGGGAATCTCTACTATGACGTAGTGGATTCCTTTTTCTTGATAAAATTCCAGTAACGATATAGAAAGAATCTCAGTCAGTCACTCTGTAGCTTGGCTCCAAAGCAATACAACCAGTTGTCATATGTCAGTTAGTTTAGTGACTACAGTAGACCGTAGTTCTGGTATTAAACATCACAAGTTGCCACCAAGTCGTGCATGAGACTGTGACTTTGTAAAACTCATTTCATTGCAATTTTTAAACCCGTCAAATTCCTGTGAAAATATTTACAGTCAATAGGATGATGAAACGCAAGTCAACAGTTAGTTATCTTCATTTCATCTCATATATTGCAGTTAGCAAATGAATCGCCGGAAGCAAGATTTCAGTGCAAACTACTAACTAACTAACTAACTAACTAACTAGATACCCCATATTGCTCAATTCCCGGCTGTGATTAACTAACATTCCTTTCTGTGAACAGTTTAGGCATACATGACCACGGTTTGGTACACAGAGGGAAAGAGAAAGTAACACAACAGGGCTCGTACAATTTCCTTGTGCAAACATTCATTGGGTATAAGAGCTAGAAATATTGCTAAACAAACCAGAGAGAAAGAGCAAGTCAATAAAATTTATGGCATGCTGATAGAGTTACGAGTTTGTCTATTTTTGTTCTACACTCACACAGTCAGAGCAAATGGAGTCGAGCTAGTACTTTGTGTTATCTGAAACTTTCTCTCACAGTCAGTCAGAGATCTGTATACTAACTAATGAATGGAAAGGAGCCCATGGCATGCATTCTGGCTGGAAAATGCCATTCAGAGCCGTTGTAAAGGGAACCTCAAACTGATACTTGTACATTATCATTGTAATTATCAATAGATTGGAGTGAAGGTTCTGAAACAAACTGTGTATTAGAGAGCATTGATACATGAATGGTGTGTGCATAAGAAAGACAAAGTTGGCAATTCGTAAAGGTGGTTGTGAGAAATTTAAAAAATTCAATTATTTCATTCATAAATTTATCCATAGGCTGTATGCTTTGCAGCTATAAAGCATGTCAAAGCCCCGGTGTAAATGTATGTAAAACTGACTGAAAATAGTGTATCCGAGTTTAGAACCCATATAGGTGAGCACAAATTGAGAACGCATGTTAATTAAATTGACGAGCCAATGGAGATAACTGCCAGTGCTTAAATGTATTGTTCAATAATATGAGAGTGTTCATGCAAAGCCACAACCACCTTTTGAATCCCCTTTATTTACTTAGTTAGTATGCGCAGAGCTCTTGAACGTTGTTTCAGTAATTTCATTACGGGAGAACTACCCCGAATCTGGGAACAATTAGGTGGCTCCCTGTAGGTCATTACAACTGAGCAGCGGTCTTTTACATAATGTAATTTCGTCGCCTTCTAGCTCACTCAGCTAATAAATAGAAAATTAAAATCCCACGCCTTGCAATAATTATCGTTCCTAAACTATAGTTGTATGTATTAATACTAATTGGTTAGTTAGAACGTGTAGGATGACTGCAAAAGGCAGTCCAAGGAAACTTCCTACATTTAGAAGTTAGTATCCTTGATACGTCCCGTCAAGTGCTGTGGAGAGAATTTAATTAATTAGTAATGTCTTGAAGATGGAGCACAAGAAAAAGCGACAGCAGCCAGTAAATATATTTCCATGTGCTCTCAATTATATTCCACAGCATAATCAATATGGCGTGTCTCTGGAAATATCTGTGCACAGTGCGGCTGTACTGTACAAGTTTTTCCTTTCCTCCATCAAATGAATGATTGGACTGGATTCCCCAAAAGTAGGGAATTTCATACTCTACTTAATCAGCAATCTCAAGGGCGGAACCAATGAAAAAATAGTATTTGAAAACCCAATAACTCTTAGGAGATGAGTTTAGGATGGGAAACTCAATTACTGATCTGATTCTAGTGGCATAGTTGCGTCTCAGATTTGTAATCACCTGCTTCAGGCCATTGACTTGCATAAGCAAATTTTCCTGTAAAATATTATACTCCATTTAGTAATTTGTTTTCAGTTTCAAACTTTTTACATACTATTTAGCAGTGGAATAAGTTTAAAGTGTGCATTTAGGTTTTTCAAAGAAACCACAGTTTAGCAAATATATCCATAAATATTGCGTAGTTTCTCATGATTAGATGCACATGTAAACTTTGGACTTTTTGATGACTTTTTTTCTGAAATATTTTGGTCCAGGTACATGATTTACCTACAAAGCTTGATAGTGATGTTTTCAAATTATTCTATGGATGGGTGAGTAGACGGGAATCTCAGTTCTCCAAATGATTTTTGATAAAACATTTCATATAGTATGGAACCACCAGTTTCAACCAAAATTTCAAATGCTGTCTCCTGATTCAATTTTGAACATAAAGTTTTGACTGAAACAGTTCTGTTAATGTCGTAACAGAGTTAAAATTTGGTAATATGACATATTATTTTTGCTTTGATTTATTTTCTTTCTTTTTTATTCAATACTGCGGCCTATGTATGAAATTCATTTTGATGCAAGAATTGTTGTGATCAGTAAACCCCAGTTCTTGATTCATACTTTACCGGATATTAAAACATGTCATCGATTGGACTCTACGGTTTTCTCAAATTATTTTTTTGTTTGAAAACTTGGTACACAGTGCTATATTTTGACTTCCCTCACTCTCAGAAAGTTGCAGTGAGATTGTGATGTGAGGAACTAAGTATCAAGGACCAAAAAAATGAAATCTCAGGTTCGTAGACTGTACAAGTTGAAACAATAATCCGATTATATATGAATACTACTGCGGCAGACAGATTCCACGAATGCTAGTAGAAACAAAAGCGTACTATTTTTGCAGCCCACAAATAAACTTTTGTTCTTTAAGTGTTCAAAGAATCCCTGCAAATTAATTGGCTTGTTAGTCTCCTCAACATTCTTCATAGTGCTAGAAAATATAAATAGACAGTACACGGATTTCAACATTTTTGCCTCCAGAAAAGACGGAAAATCTTTCCCAACTCTATGAATAAAAGAATTTCATTTTTGAAACTTTAATTAATCGTCACAAGCCGGTTTTAGGAATTTGAATTGCTAAATTTCCTTTTAACCCTTTCATCAGTACTGCACACAACAAATTTCACTCTAATCTAATAATATTAAGCTATTATCAAGCTTGTTGCAGTACTAACTAACTAACTAACAATTGTAAGTTGCAGTATATGAATAAGTAGAACAGACTCCAATCCAATCCAATTACTAAATATATTAAAGACCCGACTTAGAACAATACAACTTGGAGTTCTAATCATGAAAATGCTCCAAGCACTATAATTGGCTCGTTTGTCATCATTATACTATCAATGTCCACAATTCAAAAATGTTGGCAATCTTACATCACGAAAGTTGAAAAATAACCAGTCAAACTGAACACAATTTGTTGTATTGTTGCTGCACAGAGAGCAAATTACCACAAGAGCTTCTTTGTGCATGATTTGTAATACATTAAATTAGGGAGCTCTAAATACTTACCTAACCAACTCGTCGAATCCATTTCCTCCTTTCCAGACAAGACCCACCTGATGAGATAAAATTGGCAGGTTGCAAACAAAGCAGATAGCAGTCATCGTCCTATAGATTAGATACAACAAATGAGAATAAAAGTCTGCACACCATTGTCTCCAAATAAAGGGCAAGTCAGCAGACAAGGGATATATATGATTACAGGCATATATTATTATAAAGGAAAGCACAGTGATGAAACAAGGATGATTTGTTAGATGACTTTTGTCTGTGTACGACAAGATGGAAGCAACATGTATTTTATGATAAGTATATGAAAGATAAATAGTGACAGCTTTCCTTTCGTGAACGATATGTGAAGGAAAAAGAAGCTTATCATTGTCCCCGCTGTTTTTTACCTTGTGTGCTTTGTAGTTTCCCTTTTCCCCAAACAATTCAACTTGTTTTTCTTTGCAATTCTATAGATAGTATAGAGTCACTAAAAACAAGCAAATTCTCAAGTCCGGATTTCATACACAACATTTAGTTGCTGACATTTTTATCTCTTCATCCCAAGTGCTCGAAAAACGACAACTTTATTACCAGCTAAACGAAAGATTATATTGATCGCTGATTGCATGAGTGTAGCGTAGGTGAAAGTAAGTAAACCCGTTCTAATACGTCCCGCAAGTCTAATCTAATGAGTCAAGTAGTTTTATACTTTAATGGACACTAAAAATAGGAGAAGTATAGCATCTAATTGGATAAATTGTTGACTTCCAAAAAATATATGTACTCAAACTTGTAAATATTCAGGAGTTAGTTAGTTAGTTAGTTAGTTAGTTAGTAAGTGAATAAACTCATCAAGCCATCAATAATGGAAATTGACAACCCTGCTACGTATGTTAGTACTCTATACATAGTGCGTTCGCATCACCCACAACTTGTTGCATTTGTTTCCTTACCTTGAGTTTCAACCGGCACACATTTTCTATTCCCATAAGGCTGCCTATAAAACACTCACCTCGAGCCTCTTAAAAATAAGTACCCCTTTCAAATAGACTGTCATAAACTCTACATATAATTATTTCCTCCTTACCTTGTTCAGTTAGTCCGGAAATAGCAACTTCACGTGCACACATAAATGTTACTGTCACCACCTCATGGTCATAAAACCGTACTTTTTTTGCAAAGAAAGCAACCAATGCAAGGCAAATCAATCCACCAAAATTGTCCAACCAAGTGTCTAACTAAGTATAACTAACTAACTAACTAATCAAACTATACTTTTTCTCTCACTCAGCTCACTGACTGCACGTAGAGAGGAATCCAAACTAAAGAAACTGACACTAGCTGTGATGAGACTAGATTTCATTACATGCTACTCACTTACAACACTGGTCCTAGCTAACTAACTATATCTGGCAGTTCCACTTGTCGGCCCCGATTCTTGCTCACTGACAAGCAACTTTGGTGAGCTCTGAAGAAAATTCTGCCAACTGGTGTGCTCTCCACTGCACTCCAAGTAGACTACAGGGTGCACTACTAACTAACTAACTAACTAAAGAGCTCAGAGCTTCATGTATTGTTATGATTATGACGGTGAGCGCTTGCACAACACACTACTAGAAATTTGGCTACTGCTTTGTGCTCAGTAGCTAGTCAGTTAGTTTAGTTAGTTTAGTAAATTTCACTGTGTGTCAGTCAAAAGGTAGGGAAAAGGGATATTTGAGTCCATGTGTGCTCGTACTACGTAGAAAGTGACTGACGCAGATGAAAATTTGTAAGCGACTGTTTGCAGTTAGTCAGTCATAGTATGTTCCATCCCTGGGAACCATCCCTATTTGGATCATGATGGTAGATAGAAAGCGTGTGTGGATGTGAACATGGAGAAAGTGAGTAGTGTAGTTTGGTATGGGCAAGCAGCATTCTGAGAGGATGGTAGAGAGATGTAACATGGGAGTTGTATCGGTAAGTAAGTAAGTAAGGAGAAAAAAGAGATGGAAGAGTCATCTTTATGAAAGGCAGGCAGGTAAGGCTGTCTGTGTGTTCAATGGTGGCATAAATTCAAGCAAGTATGTTTGTAAGTGTGCATTGGAAAGGGAAAGTTTCCAAATGTACGATATTATGTTATAGGAGTGTGCTGGTTGAGTGTATGAGTTCTTTGTAAGTCTTTTGGAAAATGTTAGCATCAAAACGGTTGCCACTCAACACTAACACTATAGCTACTGCAGGCACTAACTAAATGGATGGTTTTATGCTTGACATCTGAGGAGACTTGAGTGATGTAGCATATTTGTGAATGCACGGAGAAAAGGTAGGCAAGCAGAGTTGATGAAACACAGGATCAGATCATTTCAAAAGCGTTATGGATCAAGGCTTTGTGCATAGTATGCATTGTTTTAAAAGTAGATTGCACTCACTCAATTCCCATGTCTAGGATCGCATATGTGTCTTCCAGGAACTGGGTCAAATAATTTGTCAAAGGGCTTTTAGAATGGTTCAAAGACAAAAATTGCTTGTCTAGTAATGATTTTTTTCTTCCTTTAACCAACCTTTTGTAATGCGAATGGCGAATATTTATGGTATGTGTGTGATGTAGTCAGTCAGGAGAAAAATTTATGGTATTTGTGTTTTCTATGAAGCGAAATATTTCACTTCACGGGTAAACTCTAGCAATTTTTGGTGGCTACTGAATCACAGCAATGTTACTACAACTCATGTTGCACTGCGGTTTGAATGAATTCGGGGAAGAGAAAGGATGTTCATGAATGACATTTGAATGTGGTGCCCTGTGAAGGAAAATTTTATAGGACACATCATGTTTCAAGATATCCTCATTAAAACTTGTAGTTAGTTAGTTCGTTAGCTATTCCTTGCCAATGAAATAACTTGACAAAGCACGGCATGTATATTTCAGCGAATGAATGCTTAAATGAGCGAGCGCTCAACAGTTGTTCAACAGAAACCGCTTCAATTCAGTTATAGTTAGTTAGTTAGTATGAAAGAGCAGTTTGGTAAAAATCTATTGAACCGTAAGAATCGTGTGGTTAGGCACCGCTAGCTGCCTAACTAACTGTATTGTCACATTTTAAAAACAGACTGAAATGAATATCCAGAATTTTTCTAATTACACTTTTGTCCACACAATAATGATAGTTATCTATATACAATTTCAGCGAGCAGTATTATCTGTCTAATGCTGAATACATGACTCAGTAAGTGATCCTAGAATTAGAGCGGCGCAGTTGGCAATATCTTCTCTGGTTCTAATCTCCTTATAAAAGCTTAGTTAGTTAATTCGTAGTCTGGTGATAAAATTACGTAGTGGAGTAAAAACAAGAAATGTACGCATTTTAATACCGTTGTGCTGCAAAGCAATCATTCTAACTGAATGAGAGTACTTTGTACATGTACCTTTTAGTTGGTTATTTGGTTAGTTAGCCAGAGGATGCTCATAAAAGGAAAATATTTCACAAGTTTATTAGTTTGCAAATTTATGCAAAGGTTCATCATGGTATAAAATTGAATTCTTTCTACAATGTTCACTAGCTTAGTTAGTTGCATAGCAAATATGCTAGCAAAATTACTTTGGAATCTACTATGTTGGGACAAATGAAAGGAATTCTTATAGCATGTAGTGTAATACAAATAAAGAGAGGCTTTCAGTAAATTACAACATTTTTGGACAGAGGGAAAGACGAGAGTTTCAGTACATGTTTTTGCTTGACAAAAACTTGCAATTCCCATTCCATCTTTATATTGGAGCGATATGATAGCAAGGATTTGAGTAAGTATTAAATCCAACATCCAATGATCAAAGCAATATTAAATTCAAACATTATTAATATTTTAAGCAGTTATATATA
>Ga0210040_10003228_pt1 | contig 22254 bp, 22 predicted proteins | sample CryGeyCG12114_NA_FD_185462 | JGI IMG/M metagenome (GOLD analysis project Ga0210040, IMG submission 185462) | Groundwater microbial communities from aquifer - Crystal Geyser CG19_WC_8/21/14_NA (SPAdes) (version 2) | ecosystem: Environmental > Aquatic > Deep subsurface > Groundwater | place: USA...
ACCCGGCTTCGTCGTAATACCCTCTTGCTGAGGTTTATTGTAGCTAAAGTTGCTAAAGTGTGAAAGTAGCCAATTGAAGTCTAGCTGCATGAGTTTATGATATATCGATTGAGGCAGTTATTTGTGCTTGATTGTTACACTCACCTACGTGTATGAGCATTCAAATCGACTACGATTTATCTTATCATAACTATCCATGCCTAAGCTTATTGATCATATTGAAATGTTTCGCACTAAAGATGAATGTGCTCAATTTCAAAGAATTTTAAATTTTAAACATAAATTTACCCAATAGAAAATGGAAAAAATAAACGTAACTCGAATTGGTCTATCTCGGTAATGGCAGGTCTATAATTTTGTAGGATTTTATTATGCGTTTGGGAAATTATTTTATCTGGCTACAAGAAATACAAATTTTTCTAACCTAAATTTTTCAAGGAGCTCAGATCTCATGAGTTTTATGTGAATGTTTCATGATAGGTGGAACAGCCTGGACTTTTTGTACACAAATAATGCATAGGCATACATAAAGAAAGGAGAAAGTTGTACCTACCGGTTTTGCGAGCAACAAAACGAGCTTGCAGCCATTCTTGGAAACCTAGTTCATGTTCAGAAGCTCTAAAAAGGACATTCAAAGCATTTTCATTTTTGAAGCAGCAAATTCAGTATACTTGCAACGCACACAATGGGATTTTATACAGCTGGAGAATCGGTAAAAACCAAATTTGTTAGATTATATACACACATAATACAAACTAAGAATATTTAGGTGAAAAAATGCATACGTTTTTAAGGGTACGGTGAAAGGGCCGGAAGAATTCGACGCCGAGGCGGCTGCCAAGGCTCTCTATGAAGGAATGAAAGGTTTAGGAACGGATGAAAACATTGTGGCATTAACTACTGCATCTCATACAAATGAACAACGTCAAGAAATTAAAGATAAATATAAAACAATGTATGGATCGGTAAGTTCAAATTTTAACCAACTTCTGTTAGTGTATGTTATAAACATTGGAGCATATTTTTATTGCCGCATGAATCAACTACTCATTTAGTCAACATTTAAGTTTCTGACAACGAAAACAAACTTGCATTTCTTGACAATCAGAATCTAGAAGAAAATGAATAGCAGGAAGATGTTATTTTCATGTTTTGGCAATTTATAGCTAACAAATACAGTATTAGTATAAACTGAATTTTCATGAGCTAGTGGGCCATTTTATGAATCAATATTTTCAGCAATAAATCTCCATAACATGGCATAATATATTGTTTCCACTAAATGGTTCAAGATGGAAAAAAGATGCATAACCTTGTCCTACAGAGAAAGAGGACCAATGTCAGACTGGATCGATAAAATAGTTTTCACTTGAGAGAGAAAGTCCTTGCTTTTCGTCTTTCATTAGGTGGTGAAAAGGCGAGTGTGCTGTAGAACATGCACATTCCTTTGGCTAAAAAGCTCTCCCCAATCTATTTCTAAAGGCCACAAATGTGAGTCATCATCTCATCTAATGTAAACAGCTCGTCTCCTTTCACATGAAATGAACTTCATTCTATTGCATATTGACGATATTTATCTGACCTAAAGCTTCTTCAACTGCCTAACTTTAAGAATGAGATTCGTATTATTATTATGGCATGTGAAATTAAGATTGAATGTCAGCCACTATGTAGAATATCAATAGATGTCTGGTATAAAACTCGGAACCTACAAATACGTGGACTTATTTTACATGTGTACTTTACTTGAGCAGTATAAATCCACAGGCTAAACAGCAATACGCTTCAAAATGGAAGAAAACTTGAGTGTATGCAGCTCTTATTTAGTTAGGCAGGATTAGGGATTTTGTAATATTGGTTCAAACGGTATTAAAGTAAAAATTTGGCTTTGATTTTTAGGATCTAATTGAAGATTTGGAAAGCGAGTTGGGTGGTTCTTTTGCCAAACTTGTGCTGGCACTTTTTCAACCACCCGAGGAGTTTCTCATTGACTGTGTTCACCGGGCAATTGCGGTAATGTCTCATGGTGTACCTTAGATGACGATAATTGCCATCTCTCATGTCTGTTGATTTAATGCTTTAGCCTCCTGACTCATTTTATTGCTTTGCTCTGTGCCGTTAACACGGTATTAAAATCCGTGCTACAAGATTTTCACAGCAATCTTTTGTGCCGTTAATCGTTATCATTAACAAAGTTTCTAGCTAACATAAACATTATGGTTTTTCAAATCCGCGGTTTTTACCCTGTAGGCTTTCATTAGCTAAATACATGTTTTCTGACCAAGAAATAGCCTTGTGTACTTAAACGTGATTGATATAGTCAATTGACTTGATTTAACAAGAAAATTGATGCCATTCACGCACACCAAGTAAATGACTCTGGCTTATTTTGATATCAACTTATTCCCTTCAAATCACATCAAAAGTTAGCCAGGTCAATATAGTTTCATTAGCATGCAATGAGCCTATATATAGTTAGTTAGTTAGTTATAGTTAGTCCACAGCTTTTTTTTCGTTGGGCATGTCACCTCAATTCCATATGGGTATACCAAAGTGAATGAAGAATTTGCTTTTTACCAAAGGTTTGTTATTATTTGCATTCGTGTGTCATGCCTTGCCATTTAGTCAGTACCTTTCTTCACAATAGTATAATAGGATCCGACTGTTTTGGTCAACTTTGTTTGCGGTACAACTATGCTCGAGTCTCGGATCGATTTGTGTTCCATCCAAGCATCAATAATACATAACTCTTTAAATTATCACTATAGATGAGTGTATGGGCTTTGCAGAATGGTTTGTAGAAACATTGAAAGTGTAATATAGTCTCAATTATCGTGCTGCTTCATATATTTTAAAAGCCCACATATTTTTTAAGGCCGAAGAAAAATTTAGTGGATAGAGCCACACCCAAATTTTCTCTTATGCTCATAATTTAGAATTAATGCACGTTGGACTGATAATGTCCACCCTACTTTTTCCTACAGATTTTTCGCACTTTTCCTAATTCATTCAAAATAAATACAAGCTTTGTAGCCAATAATACAGCACCCATATTGCACAGTTACTATACTTGTATTGTCAGCAAACGCTTCGTCATACTTCATACACACAAAAGAATAATTTTGCTATTCACACATTGTATGACTTCATTGCTTCCTTGTAGATGCTACTATGTATGCATATCTATCATTCTCAATTTGTATTTTATGTCCTAAAACGTAGAAAATTATTGATCTATTTCATGCGGACCACTAACTTGGCTTAGCTTCTATACTTAGCTAAAGAGGTTGTGATATGAATTTTATTTCTACCCTACTCCTGATTGAATCAGTCATTAGCAACAATTTAACAACACCCATGCATTTGCATCGGTTACTGAAACTAGTATTAATTATATTTCGAACAAATGAGAGCCATTATTATTGATTTTTTGCGTGCAAACAATTTCAATGACTACCTATTTTCATGCATACAATATTTTCTACTTAATGCTGTTTTTTCTGTAGTTAATGTTGTTGTTTCTAGAAAATACCCATAGTTTTTCATAGCGACATTGCGTGGCATGAATAAAAGCAGATAATGTCATGCGTTTCTTTATATTATGTCATGCATATTGTACGCAGTAAAATCCACCCATTTTTGCTAACTTGCTAGTTACATGAAATGTGGAATGCTGTTACAGGGTTTGGGTACTGATGAGTACTCTTTGATTGGACTATTGTGCGTTCGAACCAACGACGAGTTGGATGAAATGAAAGCACTCTACAAAGAAAGTATGATGACACAATTGGAAATAAAAAAAATTCAAATAAATAAATAATTTTGTGTAAAATCCCAATGCACTTTAGAATATGAGAAAGAAATGGAGGAAGATGTTGCTGGCGATCTCAGTGGAGACTTGCGGTCACTAATGGTTGGACTAATCAATGCTGGAAGAGATGAAAGTGAAGAAATCGATGCAGAGAAAGTTCAACAAGACGCAAAAGTAGGTGTCACCCCCCTCATAGCAAATAGATCAACTATTTGTGACCTCTGTTTGCTGCATTATCTAGCTAACTATTTTTTCAAACGCAGGATTTGTTAGAAGCAGGAGCTGGAGCAGGGACAACGGAGGAGACTTTTGCTGCCATATTTAATCAACGGAGTCCAGCTCACATGCGTGAAGTTTTCACCGTTTTCCAAGAACTATCAGAAGGCAAAGACATTGCTGATCATATTGATTCGGAATTTTCTGGCAGTTTGCAGACCGCGTATCTCAGTATGAGTAAGTTAACGAACAGTTAAGCTTAATTTAAACATTTAACAAAGTTGTTCACTTTGGTTAATGCATAAAAACTATAATACTTATATTTCAGTCAAAGCTTTCCGAAACATCGTTGAGTTCTTTGCCGAGAGAGTTCACGAATGTGTGAAAGGAGCTGGAACAGATGATGACACCCTCATTCAAATCATAGTAACCAGATCTGAGGTACATTTAGCAAAGATCAGTAGTGATGATCAATGATTTATGGGACTGATTACTCTATTTTTCATTTTGTTAACAGATTGACTTGCAAGACATCAAGGACATGTATCAAGAGAAATACGGGAATAGTCTTGCAGATGATGTGGCCAGTGACACAAGTGGCGATTATCGACAACTGTTGACCCTCATTATATCTGGGGTACCTGAAGCTACCGTGAATGGAGAGGAGGCAGAAGGGGAAGCTGAGGCAGCAGGGAATGAAGGAGATGCTGAAGACGAGTGAGAGAAATCGTGTCTGGATGAAAGAAATGAATCTTCTGAGGACGTTCTTTTATTTCACCATTAACGAAAATATATTTATAGTATAGAATGTATCCATAGATATTGAATCAAGTCTCTAATGAAATAAGCTAACAAAAAGGAATGCATAAAGATTTAGTGGACATAGACAAAAACACTCGTACTACGATATGACTGACACTATAGCACCGATTCTATACATGATAAATACGTAAAATAGCTTAATATTGCGCTTCATTCTCTTCATCCATTGTACACATTTCAATTACTTTGCTACATGCTATATAATATACATAAGTTCCTGGCAGAAGTAGACAAAATCTTGCATAAAAATATAATTAATGCAGACTGAAATTCTAAATTATAGTCTAACTCGCAATTTTCGGCTTACTAGATGTGCTTTCAGATAAACTAGATAGATGATTGAAGTTTAAAAGATTGCCTTCCGATATGTCCGATTTCTGCGGTTTGATTTAGTAAGGCTATGTTTGCATGATGATGATAATGTGCATTTTAAATAATATACAGCAATAATTACGTTTCGGAATTAGCAATCCTTAAAAAAATTGAAATCCCGAGTCAATCAATTATTAATGTCTAATTGGATTCAAAATACTGATCTAAAAATGTTTTCAACAACAGACTAAGTATTGTTATCATCCCAGTGGTATGTAAATAAGTTCAATACGGTTTTGCCTCCACAGTTGAATGATGAAATTGGACAACAAATTGATTCATTTGTTATGCTCCAACATGCTTCATGCGGAAAACTCTTGAATACGTCCATTATGACAGTAAAAATTCTTTGATGGGTATGGAATCTCCTCAATCCATAAGTTTGGTACCTGTAAGTATAGATGACTGTAGTAGTAACATTGTATTGTGACCAGTAAACACTGACTATAGATCTGGGTGATAACTAAAAAAGTATTCGCTAAACAAAACAGTGATGAAAAATTAGAAACCAGTAATATAAACAGTGAGTATACAGTCTAACTAAAAATTAACACATGATAATTCTGCCTACATATGGAACGAAGATTTAGTGACGGCCTTCGCTGTGTGCCTAAAAATTAAATGCAAAAGAATGACGAATATCACTCTTACCTGATATGTGCTTATGAAATCTATAAGTTGTTTTTTTAGATTCAAGTTAGATTCAACCAATGCCTCCAAACTGAAAAAAAAACATTGAACAATAAATATTAGAGTGCTTTATTGGCTTAAAAATGGTTATTTACTTATCATCTACAAAACCTATCATCTTACTGCTATTATTCAACTTACTTTTTCTCAGCCCAGAGGTCATTTGATTGCATTCTTTGGGAAACTATTTCGTTAACGTTGGAATCAAACAAAGGAAGGCCAAAATGGCAATCTAGCAAAACCCAGTCGTCAAACCATGCATCTTGAATTTTGGAATCTTCGGGTACAGTATTAATTTTGATATTTTCGGAGCTCGATTTTTTATTTCCTGCAGCACTCAGATCCAAACGAAGGGACTCTAACTTTTGTTTCCTTGCATCATATTTAGCAGGTTTTAGTGTGTAATTACTTGAAGTGCAAACTTGGTCCTCTAATTCCTCTTGATATATTTTGGCACATTGTTCATCATTGAATCCATTTTTAGGTTCACTATACACACTAGTACTGGGCTCCACAACTTGAAAATCACTATCTTCGGCTCCACCATCTTCTTCGTTCACTTTAGATAATTTTCCAAACTTTTCTTCACCTTGAGTACTTCCAAGGCTTGCAACTGTACTGGATACGGAACCCTTGATATTGATCATAGTTATGTAACCACAATTGCGTTCCAAGTCGATCACACGGCTAAGTTTGATAATAGCTGGGTGTCGAGCCCATTTGGTATACATTTGGTTTGTTGCAGATTCAGTATTGTTAGTGGGTTCTTGATCTAGCTTTAGTTTGCTTAAGGGAAACGGAACCACTACGGCAGACGATTCTCCAGTCATTCCATAGGCCTAAAAATAAAAAAATAGTTTTATCAAATGTCATTTAAGCACATCTATGTTGGAGCTAGTGTAGTGTTTAATTGATAAGCACCTGCACAAGAACAGCAGAGTGACATAACGCTTCGTTCAAAGTAAATAAAGCACTTCCCCCGGGAATCACGGCAGGATCGTGACCAAATGAGGTAACTAAATAGCGATCACATTCTTCGAGGTGAGGAGGTAACTCATTCAATAGCGTTCCTGTAATTCAGATGATAAAGAGTCGAAAAACAAGTTTTAAGCATGGATGGTGCGACGTGCGATTAATACTAAATCAAACCTTTAGATAGGAGTAGAGAGGTGGGTCCATTGTTAGTAAGAGAATAAAGAAAAAGTTTAAACCACACAGAGTTAATGTGAGGAGTTGCTGGTCCAAAATGAGGCAAATTCTCACAACACACAGCCTTTACCTCGTAACTTAAAGGAGCCATCGAAACTAACAATCTGATAAATAAAAAACTCAGGTGAGGCATTCAACTTTGCATTCCATTAGAGGTAAAAAATAACATACAATAATATCATAATTATACTTGTAATTCTTGTTCAACAATCTAGTGAGCGTCAATTCATCAAGATTTAATAGGCTTTCACATCGCAAAAGATCTACAGCAACTGATCCCATCTTGGAGTTGTTTCGAAAAAATAGAATTGTCTTTTGCAGTGTTTTAGCATGCTCAAAATATCTTTGCGCTTCGCCTTCTCCTTCTACACATGAGGAAACATTGTCCAGTTCTGAAAGAAAACAGTCTAGTGATTCATCCGCCATTTTTCCCACTTCGAACATTGTAACAGCGTGATTTTTCAGTCCAGGAGATAGATTGCCCATCATCAAGAATGCTGTTAGCGTCGAATCGTACAAAAAAGCAATGCGTTTCGAAGAGCTTGTATTATTGCTATGAGGACTTGTAAGTACGGACTGTTCCAGGGGAGTTGGTGATTCAGAATGGCGCACCATAACACCATCAGTACTTACGGCATCACTTTCTGCTGAAATAGCTGACTGCAATTCATCGGCTATTAATGATTCTTCCGGAGCGACATAAAATGGACGACTGTTGAAAAAATATATTAACACAATTAAAATGTGTGTAAGTGCAGTATTAAATCGTTATAGACAAAAAATATGTGGGTGCATACTTTTTTGCTTGGGTTTGATCGTTATGCTTTTTCCAACTCGGGTGGATTGAGGATTCCACTATTTCTAAGTTCTTTTTATACGCAAACCCTAGTCGACAATACAGTGACACAGCATTCTTTATCAACTGTAAGTCGATATCCAAAACTTTTGAAAGCTGAAATGATTGAACAAAATATTTCAGATTACGAAAGAAAAAGTTCAAAGCTTCGTATCATATTGCAGCAAGAAATAATATTTTTTGCTTTGAATAGTTTACCTCTTCGACGGTTGTGTGCTCATCAATGGAAACAAATATCTTGTAAAGCAATGTTTCGAAATAATCTCCGAGAACTCTGTTCATTACAAATCCTTCTAAAGGAGGAACAACAATTAAGTCATCGTTGTTAATGGGCACGTCCATGTAAATCAGTCCTTTGCGATATAGTCCGTGTATACAATCAAAATCCAATGTTCCACAGATTTGGCCTCCATGGTCGATAAGTAAATCTATTATTTTTCGTTCCTCTACTTTAGCATTGGCAATGTCTTCTTCTGTAACGTATCCATTTTGAATGACAAACCATGATTCTATTGATACATCAACTGGTTTGGTAGGCAATAATTCTCTAGGTGGTTTCCGGCGGAACAGTTTTCTACTTGAGCGATGTTGATTCATCAACTCAATGTACTGATTACGACCAATTCCCAATAGGCGTAAACCTATTAATGAAGTTCGATTAGTATAAACAAAAACTATCACGTTATCACGTCACTATTACGCAATTATGGATAGGACTCTTACAATCAGCAGCTGTGAAGTTAGGCAATGAATCGTAGCTCTTTTCTTGTTCCATAATACTGACAAGCATTGAAAGATAGTACTGAAAAGGTGTGATCCTCAATCCTCTGACGATCCTGTCTGCCAAATGGTATGGAAAAAGCATAAGCTTTTCTTTACTATATGCAATTAGTTCTTCGTAATACTTCTGCTCATCTTTTCGAACATGCCGAACTGTGAGGGAAAGTCCATTATTCATACGAGGTCAGTAAAACACAATACCATTAGTTTATTAGATCAAACCTACCCAAGGACGAGGAATAACGTAACTGATTTCGAACACTGTATGCCAAAACGGCTTTATCATATCCCCTCTGAGCGTTTCCAAATATCTGCAAAAAAAGGTATAGCAAAAACTTCAGAAATTGAGCTAAATCTGTTTAGGCTAGGGAAAGTAAATGCTTACTTCTTTAACTTTAGTCGGAAGCCTAGACCAAGGAGTGTTGCTAGCAATATGGATTTCCACTTCGGCGTTGTCCATCTTTCATCCGATTTCTCCCCAAATCACATTTGCAATATATTTCAGAATGAATCCATCCGATGATAAGCAAATGCCAAAGAGCTAAACAGAAGCCCCCACATTTATATGATGATATGATTCAATGAATTTTCTAAGTGGATTCCGATTGACAATCAACTTTTTGCGGGCGTTCCCAAACCTTAATAACTATTAGTTAACCCCATGATTGTAATACTGAAACATAGTGATAATTTTCTTTCAAAAAGTGGAAATTTGGAATGTATTGCCACCTTTTAATAATCTCAAAGGTGATGATAAATGAAAATTAAATTTCAACAAAAATTTATTTACATTTTCTTTCTTCTGCTCTATCTATTTCAACTTTCAACCTTCGACATTTGGCGCAGCTTGTAACACTATGAGCTTAACACGTCTGTGTAAAAGTAAACAGATTTGGCTTTAGCTGCGTCACCATCTTATCCTTATCTCTAACGATTTGTTAAACTGAATCCTAACACCAAATGCTTGATTGTCAGATAAACAACTATATGCATGGAAGACAAAGCAGAAATATAATGTCTTTTTGAATATTTATAATCTGTCTGATTCATCATTGAGCTCAGTAGTTTAATGTTGCAGGACTTTTCCCTCCTGATAAAAATATGATGAATGGTTCACGGTATAGTAAGTTGACAAGATTTGCAAAAAAAAAACCCACGCACTATTTTATTATCGAAACACATTATCTCGTATACAAATCGACAGCTAACTACAATAGCATTTTCAGAATATGAAGATAAATAAAGTGTAAAATTATAATTGGACATCATTTTTCTTTCACTGGAAGTGGAGTTGCTGAGCCCTGTGACATAGCCATTCCTTTGAATAACAACGCTGCATTGAAATCAATCCATTCTGAAAAAACAGGTTGAAAAATCGATACGCATCAGATGATAAATATCCATGCATATTTCAACAAACCTCACATGATTAGTTTTGGTTAGGTACATTGTATTATGTATGTGAATTCCAGAAAAAGCGGAAGTACTTATAAGTGGACAGGAATCAATTCAAGTTAGCATTTGAGACTGTTATGTAGCTGCAGATTAGTTAACAAATAATGCATAACTCCAAGCAGAGCAAAATCTATTTAATTTTAATTTATTCTGACGCAGACTTGTTAGCAATATTCATATACGAACTTATGTATTATGTACAAAGCTATTTCACAAGCAAAAGTACAAGTTACTGGAATATTTCTGATCAAACGCGCATGAACAATTTAAAAGGTGAGTTTTTGACGATTCTTAAAACTTATCACACGAATGTTCAAAACGTACTAGGAAGTAATACAAACACAGCAACATATAAACAAAACACTTTAATATCTAACAGAACCCAAATGTCCCTAATAATCTTCCAAATTTTTTCTAGTGAGTAAATGATCACAGACATGATCCCTTTTACACTTGTACATACGTAAGCAAAGTGAAGACTTTTGTAGAGAAATCCAGTCATCTTCCGAACTTCTTCTTATATTAACCTAAAAATATATCTTTTACAAAAAGCATATTTACAAAAGGAATAACAAACAATTATTTATTACACAAGAGCAACGGCGATTCAGCAGTTTGTATTTACATAGGGGTATAACCATGTCTAGACAAAGGAGGTAACCTAGGTCTAACTCTACGAATACTCATTTCACTACATCCTGAAAGCAACAATGAGACACTGGACTGGTATCGAATATGAGGTTCAACTTCCAACTCTTCGATAATTGCAGCTGGAGGATTAACGTAAGCTGAAAAGGAATCAGAGAAGCTCTTGATGAATTATGTACGAAAAGTGGTATATACATTTTATAAAGTCACCTGAAAAAATTGCATTATATTACATACAACTAAAGCTAACTAGAAAGCTTCATCTGAATATTTACAATGCTTTTATTGCCAAGACATGTTGTTCTCAGCTATTATTTAGAAAATATACTTACCTCCAAGTTTTTTCAGCCATGCAGGTTTGTTTTCCCAATAAATGAAAATAAGGAATACTGGAATTCCTGAAAGCACTATGATAAGTGCAACACCGGTTTCGGAGATTTTGTTATTTACAATGTTATCAACAATGGGGACAGCTATTAAAAAGACACAAATAAGAGAAAACAAAATGGGTAGAATCAACGGCATCTGCAATGAAAAAATACAGTGATGACTCGTCCATACTTTCCGTGAGAAAATGTTACTTTCCAAATGTACCTTGATAGGCCGATGGGCATCTGGATCACTATACCGAAGCCATAAAAGTCCAGACACGGACAAGCCCATGGCAAAAGATTCCACAAAAGATAAATAGTTGATCAAAATGTATACATCTTTGATGACGAGCATAAAAATTGACAATGCCCCCTATATGTTGACAAAATGATTGTATATTGCATAATTGATTTCCTCAAATTATCATGCTTCATTTATACACTTAAGAGCCCACCAAAAATATCAGCGCAGGAATTGGAGTGTACGTCTCAATATTTACTAGAGCTAATGCTCTGGGCAAATGGCCTTCTCTCGCTCCCACAAATACAAGCCTTGATGGAGCAAAAATTGCACCTATTAAGAGAATTAAAAACAATGAAAACAGCTCTAATTGCATTTCAGGACTTTCCATATATTTACTACAGCTTATTCCCTAGTTCTCATGCTTACGTATCACAACAGCTTCATTGAACGCTAATCACACAAATTTTTTGATGGCAATAAACAGTATAATGATCTCTGAAGAACCTATGGTTATGCATGAGAACTAAGGAATATGCTGTAGTTAATGTATATCAAGCCCTATACCCCGCCTTCTGCGGGATATAATCTCTAATTATTTGAATTCACTTTAAAATTAAAATCGATACCATTTAATGCGCCAAATGTTGACAGTGCAACAAAAAGTGGCATGATCCATGACATGAATCCAAGAATTTCATCACCAAATGTCTGATGATAAGAAAAATTACTACACAACATTTCAAGCATGGTCAATGACTTGTAAATTAAGGAAAAATTTGTAGTTACTTACAACTGCAACTGCATTAGACGCTAAAAGTTCGCCTTTGCTAAGCACTACAAAGTAGGCAACGTTGGCCAAAGTGTAAACCACTGTTACAACAGGTAAACTGATCCAAATTGCACGGGGCAAGTTCCTGAAAACAAATTTGACAGTATGAAAATTATTTTTTAAGTCAATCAACGAGCAATTAGAGGAAAATATACAAAATAATACTTGTAAGGTTCTTGTAGCTCCTCTGTGACAAAGTTCAAGTAGTTCCTATAGACAAAACAGTAGTTTTGTAAGTTAGTTCGTTGTTGTAAAGCAGAACCATTCAGTAATGCAAAATTATTGTACAAGCGAGCATGTTAACTTACCATCCTGCATAACTAAAAAGTCCTGAATAAAAAGCCAAAGATATACTTCCTGGATCTGTATTGGTTCCTTCAAACGGATCAGATAAATTCTCAGGGTGCCCCAATATCAAAACAAGCAAGCCAGCAAATATGATGATCAATAGAGCCAGCAACTTCATAGCTGAAAAAATGTTCTGTAAACTTGCTCCCCATTTCACGTTATAGCAGTTGACTGCTGTCAACAATCCTGAAAAAATGAAATTTACAAACTTTTGGTCAAATGTGTGTTCATATTATTGGATGTGAATAGAATTTAGTTTAAATGCTTACCAATAACAGCTGCAGAAATAAGACGAACAGCCAAATCAGGAGGCTCACAATTTGGCCAAAATGGTTGTAAAAGATAGTAGGAAAAGGTTAAACCAAGGATAGCATTTCCCGTTGGAACAATAATAAGTAGGGCTACCCATAGGTATAAAAATGCAGGCAAACCACCAAATGAAGCTAAAATATATGCAAAATCTCCTCCAGATTTTGGAATCATAGTGCCTATTAAAAACACGAATATAATGATTTCTCTTTAAATTTTTGGATTGGTTGTGATATTGCTGTTTTTTACCCAATTCTGCGTAACATAGGGCTCCAACCATTGACATGATTCCTGAGAGAACCCATACTAAAAGTGCCACTCCTACAGATCCTGAGTGGAATAAAACTCCTTTGGGGGAAACGAAAATACCCGCTCCAATAATGACCCTGTATATTTATCAAAATCCCTTCAAATTATGATCCATATTATTTTTGTCATAATGGATTAAAAACCAAAAAAAAGTACTTATGATCCTAACCCAACAATGATGGCAACCCCATCCATTAATCCCAACTCTTTTCTTAACTGTATTTCATCTGGATTCTAAAAATTAACATTATCAATGAAATTCATATTTTGGGTCATAAAAACTACAGTTAGCCATTAAAAAAAGTGTACGCAAATTACTTGTCCCTGTCCAACGTTGATTGGTGAAGTTTCTTGACTTTGATTACTTATAGGACTTGCTTTATTTCTATTTCCCGACTCCATAATTATTGTATATTGAAATATGGCACAAAAGTTTACCAAACCTTATTTACTAGTTGACAAAAACTTGGCAAAAATGCATAAGAAAAGTTTGTGCAATCAAATGCATTTATTTTGAAAGTAGATATGTCCGATGGTCCCCGGCAAATAGTTGAGATCATGTGTGACCTAAAAATAATAAATGTAAACTGAATACATACTGTTAGTTAGTTAGTTAGTATTGTGAGACTTTATGCAACACATGCAATCAAAACTTGACCTTTTCTCTTTAAGTCGTAGTATGTCGTACAAGACGTATTTTTACTCATTTTTTATCACCACTAATGTCTAGTCTAGCGTGTCTTACTTCAAGAATTTAGTAACCTATTTTTGTTAATTTCATATGCATTGGAAATGGAGTTCATAGGACTGTATTTATGAAGTGGCAGTCAAAGTCATACATAGTTCCGCAATGCTACATTTAATTCTACTATAGTGAGATTATTCTTCCAGAGCCATAGCTACTCCTTAAAAATTTCCATGTTGCAACCATAATGTTGATTATTAGTTGATTTCATGTTTTAGATCTAAACTCCATCTTCAAATTTTACAGCATTAAAACTACTAAACCACCCCTAAAAATGTAAATAATGAAATGTTAAAGAAATGAAATACTTTATTGCATTGCACTTTCACAAATTAAAACATAGTTATAGTTACAGTAACCAGCAACCGTATTCGAACATTATGAAAATTCTATACTTGCATATAGTGATACAGTGTTGCTTAAAAATTTACATGACAGTCATGGAATTTTTTATCCCATCCTCAGCATCAAATCAATCAACACAATCTACTAGGGTTGTGGGTCTGTGAATGAATAAATATGGAGCTTTTTTTAAACTCATTGAACCTTACTCAAGAAAACTGATAATATAATGTATGAATATGAACTGAAACTGCTAACGGAAAGTACTCATGCAATACACGCGGACGCTATTGATAAACTCTCTCTTCTCATTGCTTTTAGGTTTTTTGACTATAATTCAATGATTACATTTGGAATGAGCTAAAAGTCGTTCATGAATCATATATATTCCAAATCTCAAGAACAGAAGTACAGGACATACCCAGAATATAATGCACCAATTATGATGAATAACCCCATACATATAAAGTCAAATTAATTGTTAATCCAACAATTTTATGATGTGAAAACTTATGAATCTTTAAGTTGACTGGGATAAGCAAAAAACAGAGCTTCAAAAAACCCCGTTGTTAGTAGTTCAGTAAGATTAACTATAAAAAGGCTACGGTTTAGTAAGTCCAATTACCTGTAAATCCAAATTATGTTAAACAAAAATTTCACAAACTAGACACAAGTTTCCTTTTATAGCACCAGAGCACATACAACATACATACAGTAGAGCTTGTATGGGCTATAAAACATTCAGTTTAGTGTTCACATTACCCCACTCCTAGTTCTAAATTATAGTAAACAGTTATATCGTTATGAATAGTTGTTTTGTTTGCACACACAGCATCACAGGAGAACAATAAAAGGTCAAATTTATGAGAAACACAAACATCTACAGGACATGCAGAAATTTGAATCTTTTTCGGGGAGTTGGATTTCTCAACATCATCTTCAAAAACAAAACATTTTCCTTTCAAGTAAGTAAAGTTCTACGCAAAACATGCATAAACTCCAGTTGAACAAGTCTACTCACTAACACAACTTTGTAAAATTTATAGCCTGCAATGAACGTCACATTAAATGTGGACTAAATTATAAAAAAGATAAGTTCCTCAAGCCGAAACCAATAACTGGAAAAGAAGTTTTTTTCATTAATAAACATTAATTCTTTCATATATTGTAAGCAAAGGAAACCTCATGTTAACTGTGACTTGAGTGTTTAACTCAATTTAAACAAGACTGTTTCTCTTTGAAGATTGACAAAAGAGTGGAGCCATTCCGTTTCGCAGACCCTCACTGTACTCTGTGGGCACGGGATAATACTTTCACTTACAATCCATTCAGTTTCAATTAATGTCTATCATCACTAACAATGTCAAGTTGTCGACTTAAAATGAGACCCAAGTCTACTAACGTAGAGTCAGCTTAATTAAGTTGGTTTCTAACATCCTCTTTTATTAGTGTTGACTAGTTAACACTCATGCTATCGAATCTTTTTTACATGGTGTGTGAAGAAGGCGGCAGTCTGGGATTTTTCTACATGTATCAAACGAGGCAGTAATTAATGCAAGCTGTATGAATTACACATGGATATGACTTGACCATTTATGTATATCCAGCCGAAAAAATGGGGTTTAATTTGTTGTGCTTGAATGGTATACAATTGGAATAGTACATTGAAATTATATGCAAAAGTCAACACATAAATAGGCGACAGAGAAATAAGCAATTCAATATGCAAAAATATGGATTTATGTGCACATTTCAATGAGAGTATATACAAGCTTTATTTAACGAGTCAACAAGAAAACATGACATTTTAACATTTTCTATTGAACTGACACATTATACACAAAAACGGTCCCATCATCCGATGAAGAAGCTAGTTTACATCCATCCCTAAAACAAAATACATTTTAGCAATTCAATTTAAAAAATATGTTCGATAGTATGACGTAAACTTACTTAGAAATGGATATGTCTAAAACTTCTTTCGAATGTCTACCATACAGTGTGTCTACTTTGCAAGACCGGGCATCAATAGAGCGTACAATGCCATCCAAACCACCAACAAATAAAATTGGCAAGTTTGGGTGCCATAATAATTTGCTCAGACCTCCAGTTCGTTGCTGGACTCTAATACGTTCAATCTAAGATTTTAAAAGACATCATGGGTGCGAAAAAATTATGACGATTCATCAGTTCAAAGTAAACTGAAAAACCTTAGATAAATATACAGGCATTATGTCAATATTTTTACCAAAGTTGAAGTTTCCCATATCACAATGTTCCCGTTCAATGAGCCCGTTGCTAATAAATCTACTTTTGAATCTGAATAAAAAGCTAAAGTTTCAATTCCATCGGATTCTCCTGACTCGTTTTCGTCTTCTTCATTGGGCGGTTCGGTTGAAGAACTGGCATGAAGACTAGAAGTCAGCTATACAAACCAATAATATTATTTCTATGTAACATTGTAACATAAAATATTCATTTGGAAAACTAGATACAGTATTTGTATGTCATACTTTTCCAGTCAAAGAATTAAAAATATTGACAGTGCCATCAAAGTTCCCAACTCCCACTATATTTAGTACTTGATGAGCAGCTATTGATAAAATTTGGGTAGGATTTATGACATTTTTTGAACAGTTTACAGCAACTTCTCCGGTTTTTAAATCAAAGATTTTTACAGTTCCATCTGCATACCCAGCTGCTAGGCGTTTACCTTTAATTTGAAGAAAAATAAGAAAACTACAGATTAATTACAATCGTTAGGCTAAAAAGGTTATAAAATGGATACGGTAGTTTGGTTAGTACCGTCAGGCAAAAGTACTCCACATTCAGACCTGGTGGCACTTCCCGTATATACTTTACAGTTACCCGAAGGGACTTTTCGCATGTATATGTATCCATCATCACATCCCGTAAAAAGTACATTGCTTCCAAAATGCCAAAAAGTCCACTTACCAAAAAAATTAAAGTAAATTCACAAAAAACCAATTATTTCGTATTTGCAAAAACAAACATCATTACTACTTAAGTTAGCTCGAGAGAAGTTAAAACTAACTTACGGACAAGTCGCCTGATTCAAAACTGTTTATTAACTGAAAATCGCTGGTCTTCCAAACATGGACTACACCAGAAAGGTCACTGGTTTGAAAATATGAAGAGTCATAACTAAACGATGCAGACACCACAGAATCCTTTAAAATTATTTGAGAAACCCACTTTTTTAGTCAGTATTGTAAACCGAGACGTCTTTTTGTCCATTTAAATCGTTATCTATTCACCTTATGTCCCTTTGATTTGAATATTGGAGCTTTTGAGCTAATGGATGAATTGTCCCATATGTAGCCAGTATCATCCTCTCCTCCAGTGATAAGTTTTTCACCCGTGGAATCAAAGGAGCAGCAAAACACGGCGGATTCTAACAAAAATAAATAAACATACAGTTATAAGAAAACAGGTTGAGCTTTTGAATAGCTTTAATATAGAGATGAGTACAGTTAAGCATTTATAATAATTATTATCCATTTATTCTTACCACTCTGACCGCCTAGTATGTAGTCCGGCTGATGCCCTGGAAAATCTTCATATTCATTTTCGTCCTCCTCATATTCCCCTCCTTCATCATCTGCATCCATCCCCATCATGAAAGCATCATAGTCGTCTTCATCAATAACTTCAATATCATCGTCGTCCATGCCATCAGACTCAGATTCATCATTCTTATCCTCAGTTTCCGCTTTATTCTGAGAATTTTCAGCGGCAGGAGTGTCTTCCTTGTTTTTTTCCATTTATAATGATTAACAACTCCCTGCGGTAAAACCACAAAATTTTAATTTCATAATGTCTAGTACTACTTTTAATCGCATATAAATATTCATCTTAAAAAAGTTAAAACAGGGCACTGACTAGAATACCATTGAATGCATTGACTATTGATTGATTGCGACATTGTAGCCACAGCCACCATCTTGAAAATGGCAGCTACAATTTTTATTCAAAAGCAGTCCAAAGTATGAGGATAAATATTATATAAATTCAATGTCTAGATGACGCGGGAATAAAGTGGGGAGATCTAGGTACAGTGCAGAGAGAATTCTCTTCTCAGTCAATAAAAGTGTGGAAACAATACAGTTAAAAATCTACAATCTGCCGCGACAATCAATATTGGTCTGACCAGTCACTACTTCTTAGGTAAGACCAAGGCCTTTTTTTAATTGAGTGTGTAATTACGTGTTTTTGAGTAGATTTTGCAAGAATAGAGCATTTCGTCATTTGAAATTATCAAGGAAACTGTAAAATTTTCCAAAACGATTTCGTTACCACGATCCCTTCCCTATGATTATGAATTTGACAGTGATTTCGGTTAGTGATGATAATTTAACAGTTGCATTGTTGGAAATCATGATTTTTGAACCTTCTCATAACAAATAGATCCCATGTTGTTACACTAGTTACACTTAAATTTCATTAAATCTTGGGTTTATATACCAATATAGAGCTGACAGCTTTCTAATTTAAACTCATACTCATACTCATTCTGTGCTATTGCTACCGTTAATTACATAGAGGTACCAAAACCAATTACTTTGTAATGGTACATCGTTGTTCAGTGGTGGAATTATTTTACGACAAGAAGGTCAAACTGATGTCTGGGGTATAGGGTATCCTTGGACATTTTATAGCTATTTTACTGGTCACCGTCAAACCTTAAATTATCCGATAGTCCTCCTTCCTACGTCATACGAAAGCTCTCATGAATGATAAGTTAAGTCTATAGTTGGAAGGAAGGGAACTCTCAGACATAAGTTGATATGATGATGATTAAGAAATTACGACCGTACAATATGACCTATTATGATCTTTATAATGTTGCATGCATATGATTTGAGGCATTAAACACATACATTTTGATCCTATATGCTTTAAATAAATATATCCGCATAATAAAAGTTCTGACTGCCTAGCAGGTCAGCAGATGAAAAAAAGTAATTAAACCTAGAATCTTTCTACGGAACTGTGAATGTTTCTTCTCATTTTTCATTTTCGTTTAAGTTTAATGATTCATTTAAAATATAAACAGTTTTTAAACAAGATATGTTAGTTGGAAATGTACAAGGTAAAAGTAATAAATTCAAGCTTTGCAGCAACTTTGAATAAGGTCATATGATACATAACATTACTACATAGTTCATAATTTTCATTAATTAGCTGCTGAAGATACGGCAGATTCAAGAAGCAAAAAAACTGTTTCTTCCACGCCACTACAAATTATTGACGGTAAGACGCAAAATTACATCGTTCTTCACGTTAAACAGTAGAACTATTACACAAAACTCTTAATAAAAAATGAGATTCTGTTTTCGATAGATCCAAAATCATGCTGAAACTCTAAATATTCTGTGATTTTGTAGCTCACTTAAAGTAGTGTGTAACTGGAATCAGGAAGGAAACTTGATTTTGATAGATCTGATCCCTGAACCAGAGTTTTCAAGATGGTTTTAGCTACAAGAATTTTGGGAAACCTGATTCGATCTCGATCTAAACTAAATTATTCCCTATCTCAACAACTAGTTGCTGGATTGTCAACATCAACGATACTCAGAGGTATAAATATGAATCTAATAATTACGGGTGAACAGGCCGTTAAGTTCAAATTAATTCTCAATTAACCTTTTTAGCAAAAAAGTACACCGAGAAACATGAATGGGTCGATGTTAATGGGAAGATAGGCACTATTGGAATCACAGAATATGCACAGGATTCGTTAGGAGATATTGTTTATGCACAACTTCCAGATGTTGGGACTGAATTTGCAATTATGGGTAACAAATTATCAAATATGCAAACCTTGCAAAGAAATCCTAAACCAACATTTCTTTCTCGTTTCTCCTAATAGATGAGTGTGGTGCCTTGGAAAGTGTGAAAGCAGCTAGTGAATTGTTTTGCCCCGTTTCAGGGAAAGTCACTGAAAAAAATGCCGAGGTAGAGGAATCACCAGCACTTATAAATAAATCATGCTATGATAAAGGTATGTTGGTAATAAGAATACGCAGCGTTTCAGAAATAACTATACTATGCTATGCTGCCCTTACATTACATGCCCAGTATCCTCACACAAATCTAACTCCATTTTAACACTGTGGTTTTTAGGTTGGCTGTTTAAAATTGAGTTACAAAAACCTGAAGAATTAGATACCCTTATGGATGAAGCTGTTTATAAGAATTTTTTGAAAGATCAAGCTGAAGAGCATAACTAAGTTTACTCTAAGCAATGTAATGTTTAACACTCAACAGTGTAGTAGATTTACAATATTTGCATTGACGATATACCCAAAGAAAAAGTCCAGTCCAAATAATAAATAAAATTACATGATCAAATTATATCTCTGAGTCTGGGTTGTGAGCCCGGCACATGTCAATATGTCTTTTCTTTTTCTCACATCCAGGATCTGTGAGCATCCACAAACATGCACAGAAACGTATACTTTTGGCATAAAAATTCAATAGGCTTGATTTAGAAATAAACTAGGCCATTTTTTTTCTCAAGATAATATTGCCATCGGGTGGAAGTGGATAGAGCTTAATAACTCATGCACTACATCAAAACTTAGGCGGTATGAAATCAATGAAGTTATCAGACAGAATCTCAGATTGGGGGGAGGGAATTTGGAATTGGGAATTCTACGGCTAGTAACTACCAACTTCATTCCCGCACTACGGATCGCCTTTACAACACTTGACCGGTTACTTTGATTCATGAAATTAGATAATTAGATTATATCTATATCAAGTGTAACGTTGACCTTTTATCTAACTGTTTGCAACGACAAGTAAAAGGATGTAAAGTACAATACCAATACCGAATAGAATACCGAGCAATAAGCGACTTTGTTGAAGGAGTGGTAAGATGCTGTTTGTGTGTCACGCCCCGGAATTAAAAACATATGTTAGCCTTTTAATAGTACAAAGCGCATTTAGCTAAAAATTACATACAAGAAAAGAACTGTACCTTTTTAAAACGTCAACGATGACAATTCCAGCTTATTGTGCGTAGAAGTTGTAATCCTACGCTAGCTCATTTGTTACTTCTTCAAACTTTCAAATGCCTGATGAATAAGCGTAAGTATAGATTTATAGATTATAAGTCAAACACTAATTAAACTTTGTAAGCACAATAAAATAAAAATTGTTAACGGCAAATCACGACATGAACTCGTAAACAATGAAAAATTAGCACGTGCTAGTACTCGATGAAACGACAATAATTTGAAATATCTATAAAGAAACAAATTCGCGGTACAATCTCATCAGTGTTTCGAGACTACAGTGGTTAACCACTATAGTTAACCACCGTCGTAAGTATAAAAAATAGTCTACGTTTAAAAAACACTGCGAATAACGGTCAAAAGCGCATATAAAAAATTGAAATATGTCAGATCGATAAAATATTTTAGCGTCACATTCAGTAAATCAAAGGAGCGTAGATCTCATAGTATGTGTGCAATTTGCATTTTACAAAATCACCTTAAACATGTGCTCATGGTCATGTATTTGAGAATCATCTGAAAAGTTACCTTTGCAGTTTAATTGTTCTGCTGAGCGCAATTATAAATATTCAGTCTCAATATAACGGTGTTGAACTGATACTGAACGCCTGAAGTTTATCATCTCAACAACTTTTGAAGAGGTTAACCTCTTCATTCCCATCAATAATTTTTTGGAACGTTAGCTCACTCCCAGGTAACCATGCAAATAAATGTTCAATGCTACACCCAACAAATTCAATGTAGTTTTTCGCATCGCTCGAAATATTTTTTTATATCACCCTCGCCTCCCAAATTAATTTCAAGGAAATGAACAAAAGTGAAATGTTTTTGATAAGCTATTTTGTGCTCGTCGGC
>Ga0210040_10003229_pt1 | contig 22253 bp, 23 predicted proteins | sample CryGeyCG12114_NA_FD_185462 | JGI IMG/M metagenome (GOLD analysis project Ga0210040, IMG submission 185462) | Groundwater microbial communities from aquifer - Crystal Geyser CG19_WC_8/21/14_NA (SPAdes) (version 2) | ecosystem: Environmental > Aquatic > Deep subsurface > Groundwater | place: USA...
TAAAATTATCCACCGCATCGAAGACCGGGTAGCCCGCGATAAATATGTAAGTACGAGCGAACTGGACCGTATTTTACGCGAAGAGATTGCGGCTTTACTCGAAGAAAATAACTCCAATAACAACACTGATTTTGATATACCGGCTACGGCCAAGCCATACGTAATTATGGTGGTGGGCGTAAACGGCGTGGGCAAAACCACTACTATTGGCAAATTAGCGGCTCAATTTCACAAAGCGGGCAAAAAAGTTGTTTTGGGCGCTGCCGATACGTTCCGGGCCGCCGCCGTCGATCAGCTTATTATTTGGGGCGATCGGGTAGGGGTGCCCGTTATCTCGCACGGCATGAATACCGATCCGGCTTCGGTAGCTTTTGATGCGGTAAAGCGGGGCGTAGAAATGGAAGCCGACGTGGTGATTATTGATACCGCCGGCCGTTTGCACAACAAAGTAGGCCTGATGAACGAGCTTACCAAAATTAAACGGGTAATGCAGAAGTTTATCGAAGCGGCTCCGCACGAAGTTTTATTGGTGCTCGATGGCAGTACCGGCCAGAATGCTGTGATTCAGGCCCGCGAATTTACGAAAGCTACCGATGTTACCGCCTTGGCCATTACTAAGCTCGATGGTACGGCCAAAGGGGGCGTAGTTATTGGTATTTCCGACGAATTTAAAATTCCGGTGCGGTACATTGGCGTAGGTGAGAAAATAGATGACTTGCAGGTATTTAATAAGCACGAGTTTGTTGATTCCCTTTTCAGTAAAAGAAAATAATTAAATAATTTGCAGGTGATTAGGCAGCTGATGAAAATATATCTCTCGTTTTTTATTTTGTCGCTGCTGTTATATTCCTGTGTTTCCGCTGCTCAAAGCCCTTCCTCCGATCCCATCGAACAAGGTATTTTGGGTACGGTAGTAGTGCGCGAAGGTAACTTGATGCCTTCGCCTGACCGAAAAAGTAAACCCCAGACTAACCCAAAAAAGAAAGTTTCGCCACGGGAGTTGCTCATTTACGAACTCACCAATTTATCGCAGGTAAAAGCCAACGGTGTTTTTTATGCTGACCTTAAAACCAAACCGGTTGCCAAAGCAATTGCCGGAGAAGATGGTATATTCCAGGTATTTCTAAAACCGGGCCGGTATTCGGTGTTTTCGCAGGAACCGCAGGGCTTATACGCCAATCAGTTTGACGGCGACGGGAATATATTTCCGGTGGAAGTAGTAGCCGATCGCCTGACGCTGGTGGAATTTGTGATTGATTATAACGCCAGTTATTAAGTGAAGGAATAGTAATTTTTAACTGCTTACGTTTCTTTAGATAACCTATCTGTATGAATCGAAATCAACTAAGTTAAAGTTTTTGAGCAGCAGCAGTATATGTCGATTGAATAGACATAGCTGCAATCTATGTCGAAAAAATAGTAAAAAATCGACATAGATAATAGTAATGTCGATTGAATCGATATTACTATTAAGCAAAAAGAAGAATAATCTTGCCGAAAGTACCTCTACCAATATTGCCATATTAATACTATATTGCCCACACGTAATTACAAGTAAAAGCAATAGTAAATGGCTGCCTTAAGCTGGAACGAAGTAAAAGACCGCGCCGTGCGGTTTAGTAAAGAATGGGAAAACGAAACCAGCGAAGACGCGGAAGCTAAATCTTTTCTGGACGGCTTTTTTAACGTGTTTGGCATATTGAAACTATTGGTATAAAGTAAAGATTTTAATACACCAGAAACCTTTATTTAAATTCAATAAAATTTGAAGAAGCTAAATGCAGTTACAACCAATTTTTTCAGAAAACCTCTTATTTCACTATCTATCTAATTTCAGACTTTCAAGTGTTACTAATATCCGTGAAATAACTTTAAGGATTAAAGGACTGTTAGAAGAACTAGAATCAGGCAAAATTGAAAACTCTAAAGAAGAAGAAATTAAACCAAGGTTTATAAGTACCTTCTTTGGAGATATATTAGGGTTTAACTACGGTAATTCAAACACTTGGCAATTAAGAGAAGAAAAGAAATCAATTACTGACGGAACAAAATCCGATGCAGCTTTAGGATTCTTCTTTGTTGATAAAAGTCTAGATGATGTTAGAGTTGTAATAGAAATCAAAGATTCAAAAACTGATTTAGATAAAAAGCAAAATAGGACACATAAACAAACACCAGTAGATCAAGCTTTTGCTTATGCTTCTAAGACAGGAGGAAAATGTAAGTGGGTAGTTGTTTCAAATATTAAAGAAATCAGGTTTTATCCATCTCTTGACAGATCAAAATGTCAAGTATTTTTGTTGAAAGATCTGATTGAAGACAATAAACTTAAGGAATTACTTTTCCTATTTCATAAGGATAGATTTATCAGAGAATATGAAAAGTCTTATACTGATAAATTGTTTGAAATGGCTAACGAAACACCACTGAAAGATGATAAGCCTATTCACATCATTGATAAGATTTACAATAGCTTAAAAAGATTTGAGGGATTTGGATTTGTTGATCCCAATTACATTGCAACAATTTTCCCTTTTAATATTTTAAAAGAACATGTTTGGCATTATCACAACAAAAATTTATTTACAATTAATAGTGAGATTTATGAGTTACTAAATGGATTAAATATCATAAATAAAGAATTAATATTTACTGAAGATTTACAATCTGAAATTTCAGCTTACAATGTTATTGATGCTAAATTTAAAATAAAATGGGTATTTACTTTCTTGAATCGTTGTTTCATTTCTAAAATAAGTGCAGTTAAAAACTATGAAAAGAACGAAAATAAAAATAGAAACACGCTAGGTTTTAGTATAAGGCACTCCTTTGGTTTTAAAGAAGGCGAAGAAGGAATTACAAAAATTATTACAATTTCTAAAGATGAAGATTGCGATTGCCCTAGGTGTATATACAGAAGCCTTGATTTCGATAAGCTTTTGGGTAAGCTGAAAGTAGGTTTAGGAAATGATGATTACAATAATGCAGAATATGCTTATGGAAATTACTTGGCAGCAACAAATAACTATAAAACCACTTATAGCATTTTTAAAGCAATTGAAAGAAATCTAAAAGGTAAACAAGATAAAGGGGTTCAATATTTTTTAACAAAGTATAATATCAAGTATCTTCATAATTTAATTTTAGACTATGAACTTGCTGATAGTAAAGAAATATTGAACGATATTAAATCAGTGGATTTAGATAAAGTTATTTATGATGAAATTGAATTTAATGTAGATGATGAAGTAAAAAGATACTTAATAGATGTAAAAGAAGATGTTTTAATTTACAAAGTACAAGATGAAATTGAAGATATCAGTTTTGAAATAGACAAATTAAAATTGCTTTATGAAAAAGGAGGAAAACAGTACTCTGGGCCAAACCTTCCTTACGATCTATCGCATCAATACTTATTACTTTATTTACATATTAATCATAATCGCATAGTTTACGATACTTTCAAGCGCTATAAATCTTTAACTGAGAAAGTATTCAAAGGTCTTGTTACAAGTTACCAGACGCCAGAGTTTGGTCTTAAATCATTTAATGAATTCCTCTTAACAGAAGCTATTTTACATATTTCACCAAATGGGCTTCAAGAAATTTTAAAGAAAGTAGATAGTTTTGAAATTGATGTAGAGAGTTTAGAACAACTATTAGTAAAACTAAACAACTTTACAACTTCTTACTTCAAAAATGATTTATTCGGTGATCCATATGAAAATTCATTATTATCAGAACAATTAACCAATTATAGGTTCAGAGATAAGTTTACTGACATTTTTGCTAATATTTTTACAATTCTTTCGAGACTAGATATTACTAAAGAACAATTTATTAAGTGCATTAGCCCACTATTGAAATTCTTGAAAACTGAGAACCAATTAGCTTGGTTTGACTTGAAGGAATTTACAAACTTCGTTGCCAGAAAAGGAGATTTATTTGAAGCAGATGATTTATTGGAAATTTTGAAGATCTCAGTTAACGGGGACAAATACGGTTACGGCAAATACAACCTTTTAATAGAACAGATTCCAAAAGCTTTGGTTAAATTTTATCCTCATTTTAAAATTGATAATGCGCAATTAATAAATACTGCAATTATTAAATGCTCCTCTGAAGATGGTAATAATGTAAATTACAAGCACTTAATTAATTTGGTTAATGCATGTAGTGATGTTTGCAAGCAGATTTTAGTTAATACTTTTGAAAAGTACCTTGATGAAAATTTCAATAGTGATTTCTATGAGAAATTATTAAGAAATACTGATTTCGATTATAATAAAAAAAATTACTTTCAATTATATTCTGAACAAACTAATTTATCGAAAGGAGCCAGAGCATATAAATATGGCAATAGCAAATTAATTGATTTGGTTTTTATCAACTATATTTTTGTTCTATATAAACTGCAAATTGACTTTAATCAAAGTGAGTTAAAAGTTTTTACAGGCCTTAATGATTTTGAAACTTGGTTGTTGAACCCATTGGGGTTTGATATGATAAATTTAATGCAAAGTGGTTAATTGACCTTTTTGGTACTATTATTATAGACAGATTAGTAGGAAATGAAAACATTGGCAATGCAATTAAAACAGAACTGGATAAGGAGTTCAATCTAGTATTAGCAGAACTTAAATACAAATATTTCAATTTACACTAACTCTCATTTGGTTGAAGTTTCCTGTGTTAAAACTTCAAAATATAAATTAGAAGGGAAGCTTTTGTGTTTGTTTTTTTTATTATTCTCGAATTAAGTCTTCTTTGCCGCCCGCCCTCGTAAAAGCCCACCAGGAACTAGACAAAGCCGTTGATTTGTGTTACCGTCCGCAAGTTTTTGCCTCCGAAGCCAAACGCATGGAGTTTTTGTTTGAGCTCTACGAGAAATATACCGCCGGTTTGTTTGTAAAAGAGAAGAAGTCTAAACCACGGATTAAAGCTGATTAATTTGATTAACTATAATTCTGGACCGCGGATTTTAATTGATCAATGGTAAGTAAGAGGGTAAAATTAGTTTAAGCTAAACAAGAACGTAAAAAGCTTATTCATACATGTTTATTCACTTATTCGCTTAGTCATTAATTCAGGCATTGTACTTAAGAGTTGTAAGAAAAGTATATTACCGGTTTATTTGCCCTGGATAAACGAAGGAAAGACTACTCCGGATTAAATAATTAACCGAATAAAAAGAAGCATATGGTAAAAGTAGGAGTAGTGGGCTTGGGTGATATTGCGCAGAAAGCGTATTTGCCAATTATCAGTAGCCGGGCCGATGTAGAAGTGCACCTGTACTCCGGCAACACCACGAAATTAGCCGACCTGGGCCAACAATACCGTTTTACGAACCTGCACCCTACCCTCGAGGCCTTTCTGAACAGCGGCATTACCGGCGCGATGGTGCACGCGGCCACTGATGCGCATTATGAACTGGTAGAAACGCTACTACAGCACGGCATTCATGTGTACGTAGATAAACCAATTACCATGCATTACGCCGCCTCCGAACGCCTCGTCGCTTTAGCGGAAAAGAATAACTTGTTGTTGCAGGTAGGTTTTAACCGCCGGTACGCACCCGTATATCAAAAATTAAAAGAGCTTACTAGCCCAACCTTAATTATAATGCAGAAAAACCGGCAGGCTTTGCCGGATAACGTACGCCGGTTTGTGGTAGAAGATTTTATTCATGTGGTAGATACATTGCGGTATTTATTTCCGTATCCCATCGAAGATATCGTGGTTCACGGCAAAAAGAACGGCGATTTGTTGCACCACCTGGTCGTACAGTTGGTAAACAGCCAAGCCATTGCCATTGGTATAATGAACCGCGACACGGGTATTACCGAAGAAAAAGTAGAAGTAATGAACGCCACCGAAAAAAGAGTGGCCTACAACGTGGCGGATCTGGAAATTCAGCAGGCCCGGCATACAACCCGCCTAGGTGGCAGCGATTGGGAATCGACGCTGCACAAGCGCGGTTTCGATTTTTTAATAGATGATTTTCTGCAGGCCCTGCATAATCCGGCGCATACGCCTAAAATTTCTTCCCGCGATGCCTTGCGCACCCACGAAATCTGTGAAATAATCGTTAATAAGTTAACCGCCATTAGCCATTAATCCGGATTAAATTTTAACCATTATCAGGTAATCAGTCTGATTTATTTTAAGTAAACGGTATGTTGGTTTCTTCATCAGCATTATACAAGGATAAAAGCCTTGGTTTAAGTTGTACCAGTATAAACAAATACTACCCGATAACCTGAGGTTTATGATAGCGAAAAGCAAGTAAAAGTATAGGTTTTGTAATAATGCTTAACCCTCTTTACTTGCTCTGTTTACTAATAAAGAGGAGCGGACCAATGGGAAAAGAGGAAAGTAACCTGGTTAAACAACCGGAGAACCAATTTTCGGAAGAGAATAGACTAAAGTTTCTTTTGGACAATAATGCATAGGCAGAAGAGAAACAAGTATAAACCAAAAGCGGTAACAAGAATTTTGTTACCGCTTTTATTTTAATATTTAAAGGGCAGTTAAATACTTGCTGCAAAAGCGATTGCTTTTACTGTAACGCCAGCACCACTACCGCGGCCGGCGGCAGGGTTACTTCCAGGGTATTACTTCTAAGGCGGGCGTTTTTAAAAGTTTCTGGTTTTATTTTATTCGGTTCTTTAAAAGTATTATGATCCTGGATATTTTTAGAGGCCAGCACCCGGCCGGTAACACTTTTATAAGTACCTCCCCGCACATTCAAAGTAATTTTCTGGCTTTTTTTAGGATCGATATTTACTAACGAAATATGCGTACGGCCGGCAGTATCTTTAGAGGCAGAACCGGTTACCGCGGGTAATTTATTGGTGCCCAGCACGTAATCGGCGGTTTTAAGAGTAAGCGGAATTAATGTGGCATCCTGGTGAACATTGTACATTTCCATTACGTGGTAAGTGGGCGTCAGCAGCATTTTCTCTTCCTCGGTCAGGATAACCGCTTGCAGCACATTAATGGCTTGCGCTAGGTTCGCCATGCGCACGCGGTCGCTGTGGTTATTAAAGATGTTTAGGGTCATGCCGGCAATCATGGCATCCCGCATGGTGTTTTGCTGATACAGAAAGCCCGGATTGGTGCCTGGTTCCACGTCGTACCAGCCACCCCATTCATCCACTACTAAAGCAATGTTTTTCTTCGGATCGTATTTATCCATAATGGCAGCGTGTTTGGTTACCAATTCTTCCATTTGCCAGGCGCGTTGCAAAGTAGTAAAATAATGATCTTCCGTAAATTGCACCGCAGGACCTTTTTTATTCCAATCAATAACGGCGTAATGGTGCAGTGCCACTCCGCTGATTAAATTAGCCGGTATATTTTTCATCAATACTTCGGTCCAGTTGTAATCGCCGGAAGAAGCACCGGAAGCAATCCGGAACATGTTTTTCGGGTCGCCAAAGCCGGTCATGTAGGTGGCATACTGGCGGTACAGGTTAGCGTAGTATTCGGCGGTCATGTTACCGCCGCAGCCCCAGGCTTCGTTGCCCACGCCCCAGTATTTTACCTTCCAAGGCTTTTCGCGCCCGTTCCGCACCCGCCAATCCGACATCGGGCTTTTACCGGCAAAACTAACGTATTGTACCCAATCGATGAGTTCCTGCACGGTGCCGCTGCCCACATTCCCCGCCAGGTACGGTTCGGTGCCCAGGAGTTCACACATGTTCAGGAAATCGTGGGTACCAAAACTGTTGTTTTCGGTTACGCCACCCCACCAGGTATTTACAATAGTGGGCCGGTTTGCTTTCGGGCCTACGCCGTCTTTCCAGTGGTAGGTATCGGCAAAGCAGCCCCCCGGCCAGCGCAGGTTCGGTATTTTTAGTTTTTTTAAAGCTGTTACCACATCGTTCCGGATGCCATTGGTATGCGGTATTTTGGTATTGTCTTCGCCCACGTAAAAACCGCCGTAAATACAACGGCCCAGGTGCTCGGCAAAATGGCCGTAAATATGCCGGCTAATAACGGTTTTGGCCGAATCAGCTTGTAAGGTGCCGGTATTCTGAGCCCAAAGCATACTGCCAAACAACATCAAAAAAGAAGAAAGAAAAAGTTTTTTCATAATGATACGGGTGGATTAGAAGCAGCTAAATTAAGGTGTTTTTTAAAAGAAATTATGATTCTTTATCTGATTTAGGAGGGAGATTAAAAGGAATGGTTTTTAAGGGTAAAGAGATTTTATTTTATTAGTTATAAAAGCAGACTTATTGATTCATTTGCCCAGTTACTTAATCCGAAAAGATAACTATTGGCAAGAATACGTTAGTCCAGAATTATCTACTTACTAAGAAGAAATTGAAGTACCGATTTTTACTAGCTGATTACCGGCCATCGTATTTAACCGAATATCTTTTAATAAACTACTTTCTTTTATAACGCGCTGTCTGCTTATATTTACTAACCTTGCCTAATAGCTAAAAGGCTTATTTTTAATGTACTGCTCTATTTTTTTACCACCTAAACTAATCGTACTTTTGCACTTTATTTTCAAAACGAACCAATTAACCTTTTCAGAGGTTTTGAACTAAATAATAAAGTGCCACAGGCACATCTGTAATACGTGAAAGTTAGAAGTTTAAAAAAAGATAAAGTAAACGTTATTACCCTGGGTTGTTCTAAAAACCTCGTCGATTCGGAAGTATTGATGGGGCAATTGCGGGGAAATAACATTGCGGTGGCCCACGAATCGGAGAAAAACGATTCCAACATTATTATTATAAATACCTGCGGCTTTATTGATAATGCCAAGCAGGAATCCATCGATACCATTCTGCAATACGCCGACGAAAAAGAAGCCGGTAATATCGATAAATTATACGTGACGGGTTGTTTATCGCAGCGCTACAAAGACTCGCTGGAAACCGAAATACCGCAGGTAGATGCTTTTTTTGGTACCTTGGAATTACCCCAACTGCTTAAAACCTTAGAAGCCGATTATAAACACGAACTGGTGGGCGAGCGGCTCTTAACTACGCCCAAGCACTACGCTTATTTTAAAATTGCCGAAGGCTGCAACCGGCCGTGCTCGTTTTGTGCCATTCCGTTAATGCGGGGCAAGCACGTCGATCGTTCCCTGGAAGATTTAGTAAAAGAGGCTAATCGCTTAGCCAAAATGGGGACGAAAGAACTCATTTTAATTGCCCAGGATTTAACCTATTACGGTCTCGAAAAATATGGCGAGCGCAAACTAGCCGATTTGCTCCGGCATTTATCCGATGTGAACGGCATTGAATGGATTCGGATGCAATACGCCTATCCGTCGCAGTTTCCGCTGGACGCGCTGGATGTAATGACCGAACGCAAAAATATTTGCAAATACCTCGATATGCCTTTGCAGCACGTATCGGATAATATGCTAAAAAGCATGCGCCGCGGCATTAGCCGGCGCCGGACCATTGAACTGGTGGATACCATCCGGCAGCGGGTGCCGGATATTGCGTTGCGCACTACCTTAATTGCCGGCCATCCCGGCGAAACAGAACAGGATTTTCAGGAACTATACCAGTTTGTGGAAACTTCGCGCTTCGACCGGTTGGGTATCTTTACCTATTCGCACGAAGAAAGCACCCACTCGTACACCTTACCTGATGATGTGCCAGACGAAATAAAACAAGAACGCGCCGATGTTATTATGGAATTGCAGCAAGGAATTTCGCTGGAGCTAAACGAAGCCCGCGTCGGCCAAACCTACAAAGTATTATTCGACCGGAAAGAAAGTGGTTATTACGTAGGCCGCACCCAATACGATTCGCCGGAAGTAGACAATGAAGTACTCGTGCCCGCCACGAACGCTTATATCCGGATCGGCGATTTTGCGAACGTCCGCATTACCGAATCCACCGATTTTGATTTGTACGGCGAGTTAGTTTAGCTAAATTATGCTACTTAAAACAAAATCCTCTCCGGTACCGGAGAGGATTTTTTGTTTTCGATTGTATCAGGTGATAAGACCTTTGGGGTGGTAAAATTAGTTTAAAATGAGAGTTTGGTAGCGATATAAATTAAGCAAAATCGGTTTGGTAACCTTCTATTTGTTTAGGGTTCTCGCCGTACTTATTGGTGCCGGGTTCACTATCCGTGCAAAACAAAACCAACAACCAAATAGCCCCGATTAAAGGAATGAGAATTATAAAATAAAACCAGCCACTTTTACCTACATCGTGCAATCTTCTCACTGTCACAGCTAAGCTCGGAATTAATACAAATAAGGTATACAATGCCTGTATTATTCCAAAACCATCAGTTATCATATTTAAATTCAAAGCCATGTCTAAGGCAGAGGCACCCATGGTAATCAAAAGGTTAATAAGTGTAAACATCCAGAATTCTTTGCGGCGGGCGCGGCCGGTAAATACGGCGTAATTTTTAAGCACGTGTAAATAGTAGTTCATCATACAGGATTTAGGTTGGAAGATTTATTTTCTAATTATACTATTAAAAAAGTAAAATAACGCTATTTATCCCGGAATAATGAAAGATTTATTTTGTGTATTTGAGAGATGGCTAAATCACGCTTAAAATATAATTGTAACAATGTACAGGAGTAGAAATAAGAGCAAGCTTTTCTTATAAGTGGTCGGTGCGCCACCAACCACGGGAGGATACCATTACTCCCACAAATGGTAGTAATTACAAGTGAAGTATTTTGTACAGTTTATTTTTATTGTACATTTAAAACATGGCAAGATTAAATATTGAACTCGACGAAGAAACACATCAACTTCTCTTTGAATTCCAAAATGAGGAAAAAAAGAAGGAACTAACGGCTATCAACAAAAAACTCCAGCAAATAGACAGGGTTTAAAAAATACTAATTAAACTAATCAAGAAGATTTTTTGAACTTATAAATATATGAAAGGTCCTTACAAAATATCGGTAGATTTGAAATGTATTACTTGTGGAGATTCAACAAGATTTGATTTTAATGAAGATAAAACATGGGTTAAATGTTTAAGATGTGAAAGGGAATACCCTGGCGGTTATAATGAGTTGGTACAATGTAATCAGGAGGCAATTAATCAAGGAATACAGGAAACTAAAAATGAAATGGCTAAGAATTTAAAGGAAACTATTCTTAAAGCTTCAAGAGGTAAGGGAAGATTCAGATTAAAATAGATATGGAGAAAATCAATACTATTCTGTCATTATTTGCCCTTGGCTTTTCATTATTCACTTATTGGCTTCATGAAAGAAAGATTAAAAACCAAGAAGAAAAAATAAATCAATATGAGCTTGAGAAATTTGAATCAGAAAAAATAGAAATTAAAAAAGCCATTGTTGAAGCAAATGTAATAAGTGGACCAAATGGAAAACGCACAATTAAAGTATATAACAAAGGAAAAGCTACAGCTAAAGATGTAATTGTTACTATACCTGAAGATGAAAAATTAACTATAACAAGCAATCCTTTTCCAATTGATATAAAACCACAACATGGATTTGATATTAATCTATTCTTATCTATTGGATTTGATGAAAAAATTGTAATTAAGTTTGAATGGAAAGATGATTTTCAGGAAAAAAATTATGAGACACAAATGTTACAACTGTAAACCAGTTCGAGAAAAGCCCCGGCAACTAGCTAGGGTTTGTTGTTTCTAAGCATTTTGTTACAGAATAAATTAACCTTAAAATTTAACCAATATAAGTAATGTTCAGACCTTTTGATTATCCAGAAATACAAGAACTCTTCCATAAACTTTTTATTAGTTTATTTTCGGAGTCAGGAAGAGGAGCGCTTATGATTGCTGTTAAACACGTAGATGATACTTTAAAAACCTTAATTGAAGAAGTGTTGCCTAAAGACATTTCAAAAAACATTAAAGATGATCTATTTAAGCACATGGGACCAATAGGTACAGTTTCAGCCAGAATTAAAATTGCTTATGCATTTCGACTTATTGATAAAAATTTATACTATAGCCTGAATGCATTAAGAAATATAAGAAATGATGCTGCTCATCAATTGGGAGATTATAGTTTATATACACTTAATGCAAAAATGAAAGACGTTTATAAACTTGGACCATCTATACCTTATCATATTAAAGTAATATCTACAGAAATGATGATGCAATCTAAATTCGAAGTATTAAAAGGCATTTTTGATGAACACCAGTTAAATAGAGATGATCAAAGAACAATTGTAGACGATCTTTTAAATAATGAAAATGCGATGGAAAGCTTAGAAAAACAAGTACCATATTGGGAATTGATAAATGGTCTTTGCATATTATGTGGCTATATAGTTTATCACAAGCAAAAGATTTCAGCTTTAACTAAAAACGTAACTATTTGGAGTGACCTTTTACCATCGGAAACAGAAAACTCTAGCAACTAGCCAGGGTTTTCTGCTATTTAGAGCAGCAGTAAATAATAAATTTCTGCCGTGTCAGGTGTTATCACCTGACACTCACTCAAATTAATTTTTACATTGTAATAGATTAAATATTAAGCAAAGCCTTAAAGAATGAATAAGTAAAATCAATACTATCAATAAACATCCTTGAAGTGTCAGGTGATAACACCTGACACGGCGATATTATTTGTTGTTGCTCTATATTTTGCTAATTATATATACTGACTACTATAAAAGTGGTAAATACTTTATAAAACTACCTTCCTGGCTCATTATAAATATTTCCCCTTCCCGTAACACAGTTAATTAAATTTTTAGGCGTTACTTTGTGTCTTTATTGTATTCCCGATGCTAGTCTGCTGCCGATGAAAATTACCGAAATAGAGTATAGTGCTACCGGAGCCTTTATATTTCGTCAGCTAGTAGAGTTTCAATTTATTAGAACTTTACCTGAAGCGTACTTTTTATAAAAGGCAATTACTTAAACTTCGCGGCCAAAGTCAGGCTATTCGAATACAGTCCGTTACTCCGGTTATAATGGCCGTAGCGCAGCTCCAGGGTATTCAGCTTCCGGATGCCCAAAACGCCATTAACCGCGTTAAACCGCACATTCAGGCCTTCGAAATGGCTGTTAAATTTAGAAAGGTCATAATCGCTGGTATAAAATTGCTCTTGCAAGTTATGCTGTTGGTAACCGGCAAAATAATCGGCGGCGGTTTGAGTATAAAACCGGTAAAACGGGCTCACCGATATAAAAGGTGTAAGTTTGTAGGGCGCTTCCAACTCCAACGTATGCGCTTTTAGGTTCCAGTTATCGGCATAATACCGGTAAAAAGCCCGGACCACAACGCGGTCACCGGCAAAGTAACTGGCCCGCAAACCCAAAGGCAATTTAAACCGACTGGCCGGCAAATGTTCAACCTGTTCAGAATTATTCTGGAAATATACCCGCTGGTACAAGGTGCCGAGCTGACCGGTTTGGTAAGTTAAATCCAGTAAAAAAGAAAGCTGCAGGCGCGTAGTAATTATCTGGGATAAAGAAAAAGAAGCATTGTACGTATTGCGAGGTTTAGAGCCGGTAGCTGCGGGATTGGGTATAGTACCCGCTCCGCCCGGAATGGTCCGTAGCTCTACGGGGTAAATAACCTTCCAGGTATCTAAATAAGTATTGAGCCGTACCCCGAATTCCCGGTTATTGTCTTTCGAGAATTTAGAAAAATTAATTCCCGCTCCTTTTGAAAAGTAATCGTATTCGCGCGACAAAGAAACACTTGCCCCGATTAAATAATGCCGCTGATCATCGGCTCGTGACCAGGAAATAGTAGGATAAATGCGGGTATCGGCCGCCGAAGCCGAGGAAATGGTATGGGGGTCAATTTTATCGGAAGAGGCCGAGGTATAATGGTCAATGCCTATTTCAAAACCAACGCGGTGCAGCCGGTTGGCCCGGTCAGGGCGGGAAAGAAAAATATCAAACGTATTGGCAAAATCAGTCAGCTTTTCGGTACCAATGCCGCCGGTTACCGCCGAATTATGACCATCCTGAGCGTAATAACTGGAAACAAAGTTTACTTCTTCTACTTTTAATTTCCGGGATTTAAAATCTAAACTGTCGGCCACCGGATGCTGGGCAAAAGCGCTCACGATAGCCGCCAATGCCAGCGCCACACTCAGGTATATTTTTCGCATAAAATTTTAAAGATTAATTGCACCCACAGCCACCGCCCGATTTGCCCCCGTTGGCACCGGCTGCGCCTTCGCGGTATTGCATAAAATTCATTTCGGGGCGCTGCGATTTACGGGCTGCTAGCTCCATTTCCGAATCGTTCAGGTACATTTTGTTGTATTCTTTCACGGATTGGCAAGAAGCCAGCAGGCCAATGCTGCCGGTCAGAATTAAAAAGCTTTTTATAGTATAGGTCAACTTTTTCATGGCCTTAGCCGGATATTGTTAGAAGTAAAAACCTGGTCGTGTTCATCGATTAAGATACACGCGATGTTTTTCATTTGATTTACTAAATCTAAACCTACTTTTACACCCATTACCAGTACGGGCGTGGCCAGCGCGTCGGCCAGTTCGGCATGCGGGCAAATAACAGTAGCACTTTTTAAACCTGTAACGGGCATACCGGTGCGAGGATTAATGGTATGAGAATATTTTTTACCGTTAATGATTACGTATTTTTCGTAATTTCCGGAAGTAGCCACGGCGGCATCCGTGAGAGCCAGCGTAGAAAAAGGCTGCCGGGCCGCATTGGGATCGGCAATGCCAATGGTCCAGGGTTTGCCGTTGGCCTGGTAACCCCAGGCCGTTAAATCGCCGGCCGCATTTACAATTCCGCTCGTCACGTTTTTTTGTTTTAAAATCAGTTTCGCCCGGTCGGCCGCATAGCCTTTCCCAATTCCGCCAAAGCCAATCCGCATGTTTTTTTCCGGCAGAAAAACAGTACAGGTCGGAGCGTCTAACATTACTTTTTTATAGTTAACCAAGCGAACAGACTCCCGGGCTTTATCCGGGTCAGGTAAAGCCGTCAAGGTTGTATCAAAGTTCCACAAACGTTTATCAATGCCGCCGTAGGTAATATCAAAAGCGCCTTGCGTTAGTTCCGAAATCCGCAAAGATCGTTCTATTAAAGCAAATACTTCGGCACTAACCCGAACCGGCGCAATACCAGCCATGGCATTAACTTGGTTGGTTTGGCTGCTATCCGCAAAAGTAGTTAGTAAAGCTTCTATCCGTTGTATTTCCGCCACGGCGGCATCTAGGCAAGTTTCCGCCTCAACGGCATCATGGCTTAAAATACTGATCTCAAATTGGTTACCCATTAGCTTTTGTACCCGCCGGTAAAGCAAAGCGGAGGAGCTACTTAAGGCTTTGGCGTTCACTTTGCCGGATTTTTTAACAGGGTCAGAAAGCTGGTAGCGTTGGCCGCCGGTACACCTTCCCATTTCTGCAGGACTTTGCCGTTAGCGTCCAGTAATAAAGTAAGCGGGAAAATACCCGTTTTATTGTACTTGTCGGCCAACGCTTCATTCAAGGCAGTTTGTTTTTCGTTTAGCCGGTTCTTTTTTAAACGAGGGAAATCAGCGTTCACCAAAACCAAATTTTTAGCGGCGTATTCTTCGAAGGCTGCATGAGCAAATATTTCCTTTTCCATTTTTATACAGGGCCCGCACCAATCGGACCCGGAAAAGTTAAGTAAAATTAATTTATTTTCTTTTTTGGCAGCGGTGGCGGCCTGGTTCATATCGGTAAGCCAGCTTGGGGTTATACCGGAGAACAAAATACTGAATAAAAAAATAAGAAGTTGCATGTTTTAAATTGTAGGGCGTATGGAAAGAGGCTTTTAATAAAACGGAATGGTCAAAAATAGTACCATATCCCAGGGAAATACTTTTCTTATAAATAGTTACTACGCGCAGCCATAAAGCATCTGCTGCGGATAGAGTTGCAGGAGAAAAAGAAATTACATAATCTGAAACTTTTTTTTGGTAAGATTACCTCTTTCCAGGTCCTGGAGCTAACGAGTTCTATCCGCTTAAATTGCCTTTAGACCAATGCGTTCGTTCGGAATGATAAACATTTTCTCTTGTTGGCATGCCTTGTTCTCAGCACCAGGAAATGAGTAGAAGCATCTGCCAGCAGATAATTCTGCCAGCAGGTCCTCACCCCATATACTAGAAGTGTTTTCAATTTATACGGCTATATAGTTGATTAAATAATAAGATAATCTCTTGTCTTCTTACCTCTCGTTCCCTTGGTAATTAATTTCTTTCCGGGTTTGGTTTACCCAAGCAATAATTTCTTGCTTCTTCTTGGGAGTTAAATTAGCATCCGCATGGATGGCAATATAAGAAGACAAGGGCATGGTGCCTTCCTCCTGGGTTTCAATTACTTCCTCCAGTTTGTGGTCTTGCTTGCGGGCCGGATAACTTAAAAACTCATCGAAATTTAATTCTGCTTTACCTTCTTTTACATGATCGGCCAAATACCAAGCTACGGGCTGCACCTCGGCGTACCACGGATAACGGGTGTTGTTGCTGTGGCAATCGTAACAAGCTTTTTGCAGCGATGCTTCTACGTGGGCCGGAATAGCATAGCGTTTTTTTAAAGCCTGGGGCTGATCAGCAGCCGCTACATTTTTTGCGGGCCGGAAAAACTGGATAAAGACAAAAATTAACAGCAGCACTAAAAGTGTTTTTTTAAGCATACCTTTTTGTTTTAAAGATAAATCATTTTATTAGTTATGATGCAGTTGCGCCCGGTTTAGATAGGTTTAGCCGCAAGAATTAAATTACCGAATTTTTTAAAATTTTTTACCGTTCAGGTAAATATAGCAAAGCTATTAATTTTGTAAATGTAATATATGCTTCTTTCCTGCTTTAGTCTTTTATTTGCCCAGCCAAATAGTTAAGGGCCGTATATAATCTAATAATCTTATCTTTATTGTTGTAACTGTTCTTTTGTACCTAGCCATCACTTACCTATGCTGAAGCAAACTATACTAACCGTCACCTTTTATATTTTTACACTTTTGTATATACTGCCCCTAACAGGTTATACCCAGGAAAAAGGAACCGAGATACCACTCTGGACAAAAGGAGCGCCCGGCTTCGAAAACCGCCGCAACGAACCACAACAAGCCAAAGATTGGTGGGTTAAAAATATCCATAATCCATCCATCACCGTTTTTCTGCCTCCTAAAGAAAAAGCTACCGGGGCAGCCGTTATTATTTGCCCTGGTGGGGGTCACCGCGAACTGGTATTTAATGCCGAAGGCGTAGAACCGGCAACTTATCTAAACAGCTTGGGCATAGCAGCCATTGTCCTGAAATACCGGTTAGGTCGGGAAGAAAACTCACCTTACTCCATCGATAAACATCCGCGGGAAGATGCTTACCGGGCAATGCGGATGGTGCGCAGTCGGGCTCAGGAATGGAACATAGATCCGAACCGGATAGGCATGTTGGGCTTTTCCGCGGGCGGCGAGGTTGTGGGCATGGTGGCCTTTGCTTCCGGACAAGGCAACCCGCAGGCTCCCGATTTAATTGACCGGCAGAACGGTAAACCAAATTTTATTATGCTGATTTATCCGGGACCGTTAAGTGTGCCCGCCACAGTACCCACCGATGCTCCACCCGCTTTTTTGCTGGCCGCCAACGACGATGTTTGCTGTTCCGGCCCTACCGTTAGCTTGTTGCAGAAATACCGCGAAGCCAAAGTTCCCGTAGAAGCCCACATCTATACCCAGGGCGGCCATGGTTTTAACATGGGCAATCGTTCGGAATTCAATTCAGTAAAAAGCTGGCCCCAGCGCATGGCCGATTGGTTAGCCGATAACAAGTTTTTAAATCTGGTCGCCAGCCCGGGTAAACCGAAGCGCGAGTAAACATATAGTTTAAAATCCTACTGTTTGAGTCCTCCTGCGGAAGACTCCAAATAGTGGCGGTAAAAAGTAATAAATGGAGAATGTGGCCGGTTATAAATATTTCCCCTTCCCGTAACACGGTTAATTAAATTTTTAGGCGTTACTTTGTGCCTTTATTGTATTCCCGATGCTAGTCTGCCGCCGATGAAAATTACCGAAATAGATTACAGTGCTACCGGAGCCTTTTCAGCTTTAATAACCGATTACCTGGCCCGCGACCCCAAGCTAACCACTTTTTACCACCGTTATCCGGAGCTGGCGGCTTTTGGCGAGCAACTACAGGAAAAGCAATTTAACCCCGAACACCGGGCGGTACTCTGCCAGGAGTTGGCGCGTCAGTACAGCACCCTAGCCACCGTGCATCCGGCCGTGCAGCAAAACCTGGATTTGCTCGCCCAGCCCAACACCTACACCGTCACCACGGGCCACCAACTTAATATTTTTACCGGCCCTTTGTATTTCGTTTACAAAATCATTACCACCATCAACCTGGCCCGGCAACTGCAAGAAGCGTACCCCGCCTATAATTTTGTGCCCGTTTACTGGATGGCCACCGAAGACCATGACTTTGCCGAAATAAATCACTTTAACCTTTTTGGTAAACTGTACACGTGGGAATCGGAGCAAAAAGGAGCCGTGGGCCGGTTTAGCTTGCACGATATGGAAGCTTTGCTCGCGTCGTTGCCCGCCATTGATCCGGTATTAACGGAGCCGTATAGGCAGCAGCAAAATCTGGCAGATGCTACCCGGGCCTTAACGCAGGCCCACTTCGGAGAATATGGTTTGGTGACGCTGGATGGCGATAATCCTGCCCTGAAGCAATTGTTTGCCCCGGTTATTCAGCGGGAATTGCGGGAACAAATTGCCCATGCGCAGGTAAGCCAGATCAGCGAAAAACTGGCTGTCGATTATAAAGCCCAGGTAATGTCGCGGGAAATAAACTTGTTTTATTTAGACAAGGGCCTCCGCGAACGGATTGTTTTGGAAGAAAATCAGTACAAAATATTAAATACCGACTTATCTTTTTCTTTAGACGAAATAGAAAAATTAGCCGCCGAGCATCCGGAGCGGTTTAGTCCGAACGTTATTTTAAGGCCTTTGTACCAGGAAATGGTGTTGCCTAACCTGGCGTATATTGGGGGCGGTGCCGAGGTAAATTATTGGGGTCAGCTTAAAAGTTTATTCGAGACTTTCCAGGTAACGTTTCCGATGGTATTGTTGCGGAATTCGGCGCTGTATATAACTAAACCCAACGCCACGCGGCTGCAAAAGCTAAACTTGGCGGTGGCCGATATTTTTAAAGATACGGCTGCTCTGAAAAAGCAAATCACGGCGCAGCTTGAACAGGAAGGTATTTCGCTGGCGGCGGAAAAAGAGCAGGTAAAAACAGTTTTCGACCAAATTGAAAAGCTAGCTGCTGCGGTAGACGGCACTTTAACCAAAACCGTTGCCGCCGAAGCCCAGAAAGTTCAAAATGCCCTGGAGGTGCTGGAAAAGAAACTCGTAAAGGCCAACGATGCTAAATACGAAATCTACTTTAACCAATTGTCCAACCTGAAAGACAAATTGTTTCCGGGCGGCACCTTGCAGGAACGCGTTGATAACCTGCTCACGTATTCCATCAATAACCCTAATTTTATTCCTGAATTAGTGGCCTCATTCCAGCCCTTGGATTTTAAATTTACCATTCTGGAAGAAGAATAATATGCTGAAAGCGGCTTTACGCAAAGCAATGCTGCAAAAAAGGTTGCACTATTCCGCAGCGGAGGTAAATAAATGGAGTGAACAAATCAGTCAGCTTTTTCTGGCTTCGTTTTCTTTAAGCGATGTCAAAACCCTGCACCTTTTTTTGCCCATTAGCCGCTACAACGAAATTAATACCTGGTACCTGATCCAACAGCTACAGCAACAGTATCCGCAAATTTCGTTAGTAGTGCCCGTCACGAATATGCAAGAACGCACGTTGAGCCATCACTGGTTTACCACAGACACGAAATTGGTAGAAAATAAATGGGGTATTCTGGAGCCGCAAGCCGCTGAGTCGGTGGCGGAAACAGTAATTGATTTAATTCTAATTCCGTTGTTGGGCTTCGATGAACAAGGCCACCGCGTAGGGTACGGCAAAGGCTTTTACGACCAATTTCTGGCGCTTTGCCGACCGGAAGTACTGAAAATAGGTTTGTCGCTGGAAGCGCCCGTAACTAAAATTACCGATGTATACCCCGGCGATGTGGTGTTGGATTATGCCGTAACGCCGGAGAAAGTATATGTTTTTTGCTAAAAGCCTAAAGGAGGTTATGGATTAAAATCATTCTTATTAAGTTTTTTACTAAACTTTCGGGGAAATGAATTGCCGTTCTTATGTTGATCTAAAAGTAATAACAGCGTAGATTGTTTATACTTAGCATTTTGGGTTATACTGGTTATGATCAACGGAGAAAAAATTAATGGCCCAATATAAGCGCTACCCACATCACCGGCACCTATTGCCGACCCGGCAGAAAAGCCAGCTAAACCACCGCCAATGGCACCTCGCCAACTTGCACCTTTTCTTTTACGGTAAAATAAGTTTATAATAGCTTTACTAGAATCGTCTGAATAGGTATTAATTAATTCCTCTTTACTTAAATTCACCGTGTTTGACTGATGAGTTGTAGGAGTACTTTGAGCGGCTACCTTTTGAGTAACCAAGAAACAAATTATTAAAAAGAATAAATATTTGGCTAGTGTTCTCATGTAAGCAAAACTAACCTGAAGCATTCATAAAGCAAATGAATTTATTAACATTTTATTGCGCGGGTCATTTCACGTTTGCCGGCCGGGCCCGGTAAAGCCTCCACCGTAAATCCGGCCGCTTTCAGGCTGCGCTTAAAACTGCCTTTGGCGCAATAACTGACCAAAATGCCGCCAGTTCCCAGCGAATCGTATAATTTTTGGAAAATATCTAGGGTCCAAAGTTCCGGTTGTTTTTCCGGCGCAAAAGCATCAAAGTAAATCAGGTCGTAGTAGTTTACTCGTAAATCGTAAGTAGTTAGGTCAGCTTGTATTTTGTGCAGTTCGAAATTGGGTACTATCGGAACCGCTTGGTGCCACGGGGCTTGGTGCAGCAAGGGCACATAATCCAGTAGTTCCGGGTTTAAGATAAATTTCTCAAACTGCATGGCTGCAATTAAATCGGGCGCCAGCGGGTATTTTTCTAAAGTATCGTAATGCACCCGCACCGGATACAACCGAACCTGCTGCAAACTTAACAACGCATTAAGCCCGGTACCAAATCCTACTTCGAGTAACCGCACATCTTGCTTTTGGGCCGTTATAAAGTCCAGGCCGGCCCGGATAAAAACGTGTAACGACTCTTGTAAGGCCCCGTTAACGGAATGGTAATGCTCATTTAGTTCCGGCACGTATAAAGTAGCCGAACCATCTTTGGTTTGCCTGATTTCCGTTTTCATAAGCAATAATTTAAACTGTAGCGGTGCAAATTTGCTATTTATATTCGAATTAAAGTAACGAGATATAGTTGAAAAGGCTAAACTTTATCCTTTATTCTTTTAGTTCAGTAACTGATGCAATGTCTTGGCTTGCCTCCTGCTTTAGCGGGAGGCTTACTAAGCCACTAGCTAAAGCCAGGGGCAAGGCAAGTTTGTTTTTGACTTAATAACTAAAATTTAATTTTATTTTGAAACTGCCCATTGCTCCGAATCACGAACCTCTAACTACAAAACATGGCGCGAATAAAAATTGATTTGCCGGCAGTATTTACTTTCTCTACGCAACTGCCCGTACGTATTTCGGATATCAACTATGGCGGCCATCTCGGCAATGATGCCATTTTGTCGATGCTGCACGAGGCGCGTTTGCAATTTTTGCGGCATTATGGCTATTCTGAACTGGAACTGGCCGGGAAAAGCCTGATTATGGCCGATGTAGCCATCGAATATAAAGGAGAAGGATTTCACAGCGATTTGTTGACCATCCAGGTAGCTGCACATGATTTTAATAAGTACGGCTTTGATATCATTTATCAGGTTACCAACCAGGATAAGCGGCTAATTGCCTTGGCTAAAACCGGTATGCTTTGTTTCGATTATAGTACCCGCAAAGTTGTTTCGTTGCCGGATAGAGTGAAAGAACAATTAAATCAAAGTTAAATTCATAGTAAAAATGGTATATTTATAGTAAAAATGGTATATTAAAAATAGGAAAATTTACATATAAAATTTAACGTTTTGGAAATGAATGACTAAACGGAAAAATGAAGAGTAACCTAAACCCTGCAATAATGTTTTGAGTTTAAGATAGAAAATGCTTTAAAAGAATATTTTTTTGTCATGAATCAAGAGCGATTTAATCAGAAAATGGAGCAACTCGAAAAGGAAAGAGAAGAGTTTGTCTCCCGATTGAGCCCGGAAAGTCAGAAAGAGTTCCG
>Ga0210040_10003230_pt1 | contig 22243 bp, 17 predicted proteins | sample CryGeyCG12114_NA_FD_185462 | JGI IMG/M metagenome (GOLD analysis project Ga0210040, IMG submission 185462) | Groundwater microbial communities from aquifer - Crystal Geyser CG19_WC_8/21/14_NA (SPAdes) (version 2) | ecosystem: Environmental > Aquatic > Deep subsurface > Groundwater | place: USA...
GAAGCCGAGCCGCGCAGCATCCGCCATATCGCGCGGCGCTCCGTCCGTGACATGGATCAGTCGGCAATTGCGCAAACGCGAAAGCGCCGATCCGGCCCACAATGTCTCATCGTCGGCATGCGCCACCACTACGGCAATCGGCACGTCGATCACGCCGCCCTTCGCCAGCCACTGCGCCCAGCGCCCGGCCTCGCCGTCGCCTTTGTCATCCCCTGCCCCATTCACGCCGGCTAAACGCCGCCCGGCCTTTGCCGTTCCGATCACCCTTGACGCCTGCTCCCACCTCTCGTAATCGCCCGCCTCCACCGCGCGGCCCCTTCGTCTAGCGGTCTAGGACGTCGCCCTCTCACGGCGAAAACACGGGTTCGAGTCCCGTAGGGGTCACCAGCACCGCCCGAAGTGGCGGATCTCGGCTGGAATTCAGCAAAATCAACGCTTCGTTAGGCCCTGGGTGCTACAATGGAGCGCCGGAAGTCGCATTCCGTCAAGCGCCAAATCGAAGTTCGGATAGTTTCGCATGACCGTGCGGGAGGATGTGCGCGCCGTTATCGGCAAGATGGCGTGGACGGAGTCGCTGAGGCGACGGACTGCTGCTCGCCCGCGAACTCCGGGCCAAGCTGGTCGTCAAATACACCGCCGAGATCCGCGACATCCGTGCCGGCAGGATTGTCGTGTTGACGCGGGAGCCGTTGCCACGCTGCACCGCGCGTTCTCGCGCCTGGCGCTTCTGCGCGGATCGATGGACACCGCTGTTGCAGAACAGCTCAGTCTGCTTGGCAGGTTCGTGCGGGACTCCTGGGCAGGCACGGACGAAACAGAGCAGCGGCAGTGGTGGGGCGACATGTTTGTCCCTGAGCCGGTGATTGAAGTCGAGGCGGTGCCATCAATCGACAATGAATCGGAACGCGACATCTTTAGGTGGCGTGCCGACCTCATGCGCGGGACCACGCGGCGCGAACCCGGGCTGGAGTGAAGGTCTTCCAGGACGAAATGTACTGGAGCTTCCTGTTCGGTGTTGTCGGAAGTCCACGCCTCGATGAGAGAGGACAAATCGCCGCCTCCGACGTGCATCGATGCGACCTGCAACGCACCTTTGGCGAGGACTATAAAGGCACCTGCACGTTCGTGCACATCACCGGCACTGGCGAGGAACAGTCCGTTAAGAATGACGAGTTCGACCGGTACGTCGTGATCCAGGAGCGCCTAATCGAGCTTGGTTTCAACAACTACGTCCAACAACGGCGTACCGCGGACGCAACCCGACTTTTCGACCTCCAGCCCGATGAGGATGGCACGTTTACCAAGGAACTCAGCCGTCGACTGAACCGCTACCTCGACCGGGTCGTCACCAAGGATCCACGGCACGTGTTCCATACCACCCGGCACGAGTTCACCGATCGCGAGTCCCAGCGATATTCCGACCCATGTAGCAAGTTCGATCAAAGGGACATGCCAACAATAACGTACCGGACGAGTACGGCCTAGTCTCGATCCTGAACCAATACGTCAATCTGAAGAAGCTCGATGTCGGCTTCATCGATTGGTCAAGATTGACTGAAGCCGCGCGTGCTTCGAATCACGGTGGCCGCCAGCTGGACCGTGCGCCCGCCGCGATCGACCAAATCGAGGCGGTGCGGAACGCTGTCGGCGATGCACCGGAAGTGATCTGTGACGGTGGCATCAGGCGAGGCTCCGACGTCGTGAAGGCGCTGGCCCTGGGCGCGACCGCCTGCTCGATCGGGCGTCCCTATCTGTTGGGCCTGGCAGCGTCAGGAGTTCATGCGCACCCTGGCACTCGCGGGGATCAACGATGTTGCCGCCTTGTCGCGCCGCCACATCCGGCATCGCCGAAATAAGCGACTGGATGCGCGTCCAACAGCGTAGCCGACCGTCCGATTGATCGACGTTCCTGCAAGCGCACGTCTGGCATGCCGATGGTGCCGATCGGCACATCGAAGGCGGTGGGATTGCCGGTAGCGCGCGCTAGGTTCTCGGTATGACACCACAGTCCGATCATCCGATTGCGCGTCTCAGCACCGGTGAGGTTCGGGGTCGGCGCTCAGACGGCGTCCAGCAGTTCCTCGGCGTGCCCTACGCGGCCCCACCAACCGGATCTCGACGGTTCGCCCCGCCTGATCCAGCGGCGCCGTGGGCCGGCGTGCGCGATGCCTTTGATCCCGGCCCGAATGCGCCGCAACGGGTCCGCGCCGTCGCCGGGCTCACGGTCGCGCCCCTAGTTGGAAGCGGCTGGGTAGAGGGCGACGACTATTTGGCCCTCAACCTCTGGCGCCCGGACACGGACGCGACGGGGTTGCCGGTCATGATGTTCGTCCATGGCGGCGGATTCGTCGTCGGCAGCAAGGAGGCGGCCGTGCAGAACGGCTCGACCTTCGCGCGCGACGGGGTGATTTGCGTCGCGATCAACTATCGGTTGGGGGTGGACGGCTTCCTGCCCATTCCGGGTATACCCACCAACCTCGGCTTGCGCGACGTCATCGCCGCACTTGGCTGGGTCCAGCGGGAGATTGCGGCATTCGGGGGCGACCCAGGCAATGTCACGGTTTTCGGAGAGTCGGCCGGCGCCATGGCGATCGCCGATCTCGTCACCTCTCCGCTTGCGGCCGGGCTTTTCCGCCGGGCGATCATTCAGAGCGGGCACGGTGCGATGACCCGCGACATCTCCGTTGCGCAGCGTTTGGTCGCCAAGCTCGCCCAGCTGCTCGGGATCGCTTCCACCCGCGACGGCTTCGCCTCGGTTTCGACGGCAGCGCTGCTCGATGCTGTCGAAAAGGTATCGCTGCCCACCGCCCGCATCGACCTGCGCGGCCCAGACGGCCGCGAGCCGGTCTTCGGGATCAGCCGCTTCGTCCCGGTCCACGGCGACGACGTGCTGCCGCTGCCGCCTCTCGACGCGCTCAAGGCCGGCGCAGGCAAGGACATCGACATCCTGATCGGCACGAACGCCGAGGAGATGAACCTGTACCTCGTCTCCAGTGGCGTCCGGGACAAGGTCGGGCGACTGCTGTCGTGGTTCGTCCTGCGCAAGTCGCAGCCGCGCGCCTGGTCGGCCCTCAACGCTTATGGCGCGGGTAAGCGCCCGGGGGGTCGCGCGTTGACAGATGCGATGACCGACCTCGTGTTCCGATGGCCCGCACGCCGCTTCGCGGAGGAGCATCGGGGACGCACCCACCTTTATGAGTTCGAATGGCGATCCCCAGCCTTTGCAGGTGAACTCGGCGCCGCACACGCGGTTGAGCTGCCATTCGTGTTCGACACGCTCGCCTGCACCAGCGGACCAGACGGTCTGCTTGGGCAAGCGCCGCCGCAGGAGCTCGCCACCCGCATGCACCGACTGTGGATCAACTTCGCTCGCGACGGCTCCTTTCCATCGGCGCCGTTCGACCGAGATACTCGCCAGGTGTACCGCGTCCTGGCGGATCAGGCGGCATACGAGCCACCCATGCCCGCCGCCGCCTTCCTGCCATGAGGACGCCGATGTACACAGACCGCCTCCGCCTCGACGGCCGCACTGCTTTCGTCACTGGTGGCGCTCAGGGCATCGGCTGGGCTTGTGCCGATGCGCTGGCCGAGTTCGGCGCGACGGTGACGATTGCTGATCGGGACTCGGACCTGCTCGCCCACGGGTTGGAGAAGCTGCGCGCTAAAGGCCATTCGGTCGAGGGCGTCGTGCTCAACGTGACCGACTCGGCTGCCGTCACCGCGGCGGCTGACCGGCTCGGCGGCACCGACATCCTGGTCAACAACGCCGGCATCGCGCGGAGCGAGACCGCCGCGGAAGACGTGACCGACGAGCATTGGCTCAACGTCCTCGACGTCAATCTCAACGGGAGCTTCTGGTGCGCGCGCGCTTTCGGACGGCACATGCTGGCCAAGGGTCGGGGCAGCATCGTCAACATCGGTTCGATGTCGGGCTTCATCGTCAACAGGCCCCAACCCCAGAGCTATTACAATGCGTCCAAGGCCGCGGTGCACCAGCTGACCAGAAGCCTTGCCGCCGAATGGGCGGATCGTGGCGTCCGCGTGAATGCGGTCGCGCCGACCTACATCGCTACCCCGCTCAACGCCTTTGCCGACCGGTCGGGCGAGATGTATCGCCGCTGGATCGACGGCACCCCGCAAGCGCGCCTCGGCGAGCCGGAGGAGGTCGCCTCCATCGTCGCCTTCCTCGCCAGCGACGCGGCGAGCCTGATGACAGGCGCGGTCGTCCTCGCCGACGGTGGCTATTCGTGCTGGTAGGCACAGTGCATGAGCCGATCGGCAAAGGAAGCAACCTTTCCGATAGGTGACCGGACGCTCATACCTTTCAGATAGGCGGACGCATAGATCCGCCCGTTCGGAGAGGTTCCCCATGCGTCGCACGCTTCTCGCGCTGACTACCGCTATTGTGTTCGCTCTGCCTGCCTACGCCGCCGCCCAGACTGCCACGGAGCCGCAAGGTGCCCAGACTTGCAACCAGGGCACGCCTGCGGACCCGCAGACCGACGTCGACGCGCAGAACGATCCTGCCGCGTCCGACATCGTCGTTACTGCCCGCCGCCGCGAGGAACGGCTGCAGGACGTGCCCATCGCGGTGACCGCGATTTCCGGCGACGCGATCAAGCAGCAGCAGCTCGTCGTGGTCCGCGACGTCGCAGCCTACTCTCCGGGGCTCAACATCAACTCCGACTCGGTCGGCCGCGCCTTCGTCTCGATCCGCGGGATCGGCACCACGCTGATCGACACGGTGCAGCCTGGTGTCGGCATCTTCATCGACGGTATTTATCAGCCCAACACCACCTATCTCAATTCACCGCTCGTCGATGTTGCGCGGGTCGAGGTGCTGCGAGGGCCGCAGGGTACGCTGTTCGGCAACAACACGCTGGGCGGTGCGATCAATGTCGTCACACGCCAGCCCTCGAATGAGTGGCGCGGCCGCGTCGACGGCGCGCTCGCCGCGGGCGACAACTACGCCTCGGTCTCGGGCAGCATCTCCGGCCCGATCGTCAAGGACCTGCTCCAGTTCCGGATCGGCGGCGCTTACCACAACGAGGATGGGTTTCAGCGCAACCTGCTCGCCGGCGGGGACCAGAACCCGCTCGAGACCAAGAGCGTCAACGGCACGATCCGCTTTCTACCCGCCGACTGGGCACGCTTCACGCTCAATGGCGGCTACGACCGCGTGTTCGGCGGATCCACACCCTACTTCAACGTTCGCGGCCCCCGCGACTACACGCTGGACGGTCGCACCAACCAGCGCAGCCTCGCAACGATCGACTACTACGCGGTCAACCTGAAGGGCGAGTTCGACGTCGACCCGATCAATACCACGATCACCGCGATCGGCGCCTATAACCAGTCCGATACGGTGAGTTCGGGCGACGGCGACTACAGCCAGCTCGACTTCTTCCGCTCCACCTCGGACCGAACCCTGAAGACACGCACCGGCGAGGTCCGGTTCGATACGCGTTGGTCGCCCAACTTCACGACGCTGATCGGGGCGTTCTACGCACGCTCGACCACCGACGCGACGACCACCACCACCGTCGTACCCGCCGGGCTCACCGTCCCCGGCACGGCGACCTCTGAGAACGAGAACATCGCCGGCTTCGCGACCGCCTTCCTCAACTTCGGTGCCGGTCTCGACCTCGCGGTCGGCGTTCGCTTCGACCACCAGAAGCTCAATGCTTCGACCGCCGGCCTCGCCGCCGCCTACAAGGCGGACGAGTGGCAGCCTCGTGCCACGCTGACCAAACGCTGGAGTCCGGAGTTCATGACCTACGCGTCAGTCGCCAAGGGCGTGCGCGGCGGTGGCCAGAACGGCCCGGGCGCGCCGAACCTGACCTATCAGGGCGACAGCGTCTGGACATACGAGATCGGATCCAAGGCATCCGCGTTCGACGGGCGCCTGACCGCCAACGTCGCGGCCTTCTACAACGATTACAAGAACTTTATCGGCGCGAACGCGCTCGCTCCGTCGACCATCCTGAACCCAGCCACCGGTCAGCCAGTCGGCTTCGTCGCGATCAACCTCAACTCGGGCGACGTCGAAAGCTACGGCGCGGAGGCGGAGCTCAGCTTCAACGTGAGCAAGGCATGGCGCGTCTATGCCAACGCGACGCTGCTTCACGCCCGCGTCACCGACTCTAGCCAGTTCAGCGACATCACGGGCTACGCCTATCCGGGCAATCGCATCCTCTTCGTTCCCGACGCCAATTACGCCGTCGGCACCAACCTGCGGCTTCCGTTTCGCAAAGATCAGGCGATCGTCCTCGACGCTAATCTGATCGGCAAGGGCCAGCGGACCGGCGCCTCGCTCGACGCCGCCTCGGTGCCGCTGCTAGACGCCTACCACTTGGTCAACGCCTCGGTGACCTGGCAGGCAGGCCCGCTGGAGGTCGGCGCCTTTGCGACCAACCTGTTCGACGAGAAGTATGTCGAGACCTACCTCGATGCCTCGTTGCTCCGCCGCGCCGGCCTGCCTGCGCCGCTCGTCTCCAACCTCGCGGTCCAATCGGCCCGCCGCCGCGTCGGCATCCGCGGCACCGTGCGATTCTGACATGATCCACTCTGCCCACCCCGCGCGACCGCCGCTCGACGAAGGCTTCGTCGCCTCGCTCCGCCAGCGCTTCGGAGAGGCGCTTGAACTGGGCGAAAGCATCCGTCGCCAGCACGGCACCAGCGAAGCGCACTTTGCCGACTCTCTGCCCGACGCGGTGGTGTTTGCCGCCTCGACCGAGGAGGTCGCAGACTGCGTTCGTCTCTGCGTCGCAGCCGGTGTCGCGATCGTTCCCTTCGGGGCGGGCACGTCGATCGAGGGCAACGCACTGCCCGTCAACGGCGGAGTCAGCGTCAACCTTGCACGGATGAACGCGATCCTCGCCGTCAACGCGGAGGACTTCGATTGCACCGTCCAGGCTGGCGTTCGCCGGGAGGAACTGAACGTCCACCTCCGCGATACGGGCCTGTTCTTTCCGATCGACCCAGGCGCGAACGCAACAATCGGCGGCATGGCCTCGACCCGCGCCAGCGGCACCAACGCTGTCCGCTACGGCACGATGCGCGAAGCGGTGCTGTCGCTAACGGTAGTAACAGCCGACGGCAACGTCATCCGTACCGCGACCCGCGCGCGCAAGTCCGCCGCGGGATACGATCTCACCCGTCTGTTCGTCGGCGCGGAGGGCACGCTCGGCATCATCACCGAGGTCAGTCTGCGCCTTCACCCTATCCCCGAACAGATCATGTCGGCGGTTTGCGGCTTCGATAGCCTGCAGGGCGCTGTCGACACGGTCGTCCAGTCGATCCAGTGCGCAGTGCCGCTTGCCCGCGTCGAGATCCTCGACGACAGGCAGATGGCGGCGGTTAACCGCTGGTCCAAGCTCGGCTTGCCCGAAGTCACCACGCTGTTCTTCGAATTCCACGGCTCACCGGCCAGTGTCGCGGAGCAGGTCGAGACCGTGGCCACGCTCGCCGAGGCGAACGGTGGCGGCGCCTTCGCCTGGTCGAACCAACCCGAGGAGCGCGCGAAATTGTGGAAGGCGCGCCACGAAGCCTATTATGCCGCGGTCGGCGTCCGCCCCGGCGCAGTCGGATGGACCACCGACGTCTGCGTGCCGATCAGCCGGCTCCCCGAATGCATCCTCGCAACCCGCGCCGACATCGACGCCGGAACGGTTCCGGCTTCGATCCTGGGACATGTCGGCGACGGCAATTTCCACGTCATCTTTGCGATGGACCCCGCCTCCTCGACTGAGTTCAGAGAGGTGGAGGCAATTAACGGCCGCCTCGTCGAGCGAGCCATCGCGATGGACGGCACCTGCACCGGCGAACACGGCATCGGCATCGGCAAGCAGGACTGGCTGGTGGCCGAACTGGGTGACGCGGTCGACGTGATGCGCACTCTGAAGCGCGCACTCGACCCGAAGAACCTGATGAACCCCGGCAAGATCTTCAGCCTTTGACCATCGACCGGAAACGCGGTCAGCCGTTGCAGGCGCCGCATCGCGGTCCTGCCCACGCCCTCGCACCAGGACATGCCAAATGACGACCAAACCCACCGTCGCGGACGATGTCACACCTGGTCTTGGCCGCTCGCTCGTCCCGTTGTTCGCTCTCGCCTTGTCGATGGCGATCGGCTTCACCGTCATGAGCTCGTTCGCGACCGTGCAGGACAGCGCCAAGTCCGAGCTGGGGCTCAGCGATACACTCCTGGCGTTGATTCAAGGTGTCGGCGCCGCAGTCCCGCTGGTGCTGTTCTCGATCCCGATCGGCATCCTGGTTGATCGTTTCAACCGGGTGCGCCTGCTCCTCGCGCTCGCCGGACTCTGGACCGCGGGAACGCTGCTCACGGCCTATGCACCGGGGGCCGGCGCCTTGTTCGCCGGTCGCATGATGACCGGCATCGGCACCACTGGCGCACTCACCGCCGCCCTGTCGCTCGGCGCAGATCTCTGCCGACCGGAGCAGCGTGGCCGGGCATTGCTTATCGTCTCGCTCGGCAAAGCGGTCGGCCAGGCAGGAGCATTCGCACTCACCGGCCTGCTGTTCGGCGTGTTCGCCGCTGGCGGCTTCGGCCTGCTCCCATGGCGCGCTACCCACGTGGCTTTGGCCGCGATTGCGCTCGTCCTCATCGTGCCCGTCCTTTTCCTGCGCGAACCGCTCCGCCGGGAGGTCGCCGCCGGAAATCGAGCGCCGTTCAGGGTCTTGGCCGGTGAGCTCTGGGCGCGTCGCCGCTTCCTACTGCCGCTCTTCGTCGGTCAGGTATCGGTCGTGATGGCAGATGCTGCCGCCGGGATATGGGCCGCGCCCGTCCTCACCCGCGTCTACCATCAGTCGCCCGACGCCTTCGCCGGGTGGATGGGCGCGCTGATCCTGGCCGCTGGCATCGGCGGCGCGGTTCTCGGGGGACTCGCTGCCGATTATGGACAGAAGAGCGGCCGTCGCGGCGGCGTCCTGATCGGTGCGGTCATTGCCGCCACAATCGGCACGCCCGCCGCTCTTTTCCCGATTGCCGGCAGTATCCCGTTATTCGGAGCGGCACTTGGCACGCTCATCCTGGCGGGCACCGTGACTGGGCTAATCACCTCGGTCGCGCTCACCGTGCTGATACCGAACGAACTGCGTGGACTCTGCATCGGCGCGTTCATCGCCATCGCGGGGCTGATCGGGTTCGGCCTCGCGCCCACCCTCGTCACCCTTGTGAGCGGCATGCTCGGCGGCGAGGCGCATCTGGCACCCGCGCTCGCGATCGTCGGCGCAGTCACCAGCGCGCTGTCCGTGCTCGCCTTCTTCGTCGCGATGCGTTCGGCGCCTTCGTCCGCAGTTGACCAACCTATCTGAGAGGTTCAACAAAGGGGAAGAGGAGAGGGCCGATGACGCCGAAGCAGCGGATCGACGTGTCACCCGAGATGCTGGCGTTTGTTGGCTCCGGTTACATCCACTGCGACGCGCCTCCGCCGAGCGCGGTGGTGTTCCGCTTCGACTTGGGTGATGAGGCGCCCACGCTGGCATTTGGAGGTACGCTCGAGACGGCTTCTGATGCCACGGTAGTACTGATTGTGTCCGCTGAAGCGTGCCGTCGAGTTTTCGGCCATTTGCCTTCCCGGGCAGGTCGATGGCACCTCCCCGCCGACCTCGCAATTCTCGCGGTCGCGATCCGGGACTGCCCGCCCCCTGAACCTGCCCGCTCCACGCTGCGCCTGGCAAAGTGCATCGAGCTGCTGTGCGTCACCTTCGATAAAATTAATAACGATGCGCTGATCCCTGCCGACGGCACTGGCGAACTGTCCGAGCGGGACGCCGCCCGCCTCGCCGCCGCCCGCCGCCTCGTCGACGAACGCTGGCAGGAGAAGCTGACGCTCAACGCGATCGCCCGCGCGTGTGGGATGAATCGCGCCAAGCTGACCCGCGGCTTCCGCCAGGCATTCGGCTCAACCGTTGCCGACGCCATCGCCGACCGGCGCCTTCGGGGCGCCCACAGCCTTTTGCTCGCGACCGACCTGCCGGTGTCCTCGATCGGCTATCGCTGCGGCTACAGCAACAATGCGAGCTTCACCCGTGCCTTCTCGCGCCGCTTCGGCGTCGCACCGACCCGCCTTCGGGCGATGGAGGCAACAGCGTGAGGAGCGCTGCGCGGCCGATAGAAGGCGGCTCGCTGGTCGACGTGGCGGTACGCGCAGTACGCGATCACATCCGAGTGCAGGACCTGAAGGTCGGCGACACCCTGCCGGGCGAGGGACATTTCGCGACCCAATTAGGCGTCAGCCGCGCGGTCATGCGAGAAGCATTCGGGGCGCTTGCGGCATTGCGTCTGATCGACGTCGCAAACGGTCGGCGCGCTCGGGTCGGTGCAATCGACGGTTCGGTAATGGGCACCTCACTCGATCATGCCGTGTCAACCGCACAGGTGTCCGTTGCCGAGGTCTGGGATGTTCGCCGCACGTTGGAGTTGCGGACCGCCGACCTTGCCGCACGCAACCGTACGGATACGGACGCAGCTGCTATCATTAGCGCCGCCCGAGCCATGCGGGCCGCCCCGAATATCGACGATGTCACGCGTAGCGACATCGCTCTTCACCAGGCAGTCGCTCGGGCGAGCGGAAACGCCTTGTTTTTCCAAATCGTCCGGTCGTTCGAGCCCCTCATGATCGTCGCGGTTCCATTGGCATGGCAAACACGGGAAACAGAGCAGGCAAGAGATGAGGTGCTTCAACGCCATGCAGACATCGCCCAGGCGATAGCTGATCGCGACCCGAAAGGAGCTTCAATGCTAATGGTGGCCCACTTCGATGAATCCATCCGTGAGGTCCTTTGATCCGAGCGAACGAACAGGACCACAGCAAGAGCGATTCGACAGTTCTGGTGACCATAGATTTTGAGAATAGTCACCAGAATTCTGCTCCGCGACTGATGACGGCGGCCCGAAAGCGTACCGTTGACAGGCTGAGCTACCCCGTCGTGGGGCGGGCTGTCCGACGGGTGCGGGGCGTTGAGAGCGAGGGGCGGACGCCCGTTTTCGCGCGGCTGTTGAGCGGAAAGGATGCAAGTCCGGACACTCAGCCGCCCTTAGCCACTCCCCGATACTGGACGCTCGTTCATCTGACCGCCAAGGAGGGTCGGGCGATTATCGCTTAGGGTCAATGACCACGAAGCCTAGATCGTCTGTCACGAAGTGAGACGATGACCTATTGCGATAAGGAGCCGTGCTCGCCCGAGCCGTCGGCCTCTACATTCCTTCAAAACAACTTGTCGAGTGTGATTGGAAGGTCACGCACCCGTTTGCCCGTTGCGTTGAACACCGCGTTCGCAACCGCCGCGGCTACACCGGTGATGCCAATCTCCCCGATCCCACGCGCGCCAAGGGGAGAGCGGGGATCGGGAATGTCGGTCCAAACCACATCGATATCGGGAACGTCCATGTGCGCCGGAACGTGGTAGTCGGCGAGCGTCGGGTTCATGATGCGGCCGCTCCGCTCGTCGAGCAGCGTTTCCTCGGTCAGAGCGAGTCCGAGCCCCATGATCATCCCGCCGCGAAACTGGCTCGCAGCGGTGCGCGGATTGAGGATCGCGCCGCAATCGAATGAGCCGAGCAGCCGATCCACCCTTACCTCGCCGGTCACGTCACTGACGCGAAGCTCGCAGAACATCGCGGCCGTGCTGTGCATGGCAAATTTGAGCATCTCAAGCGGCGGCGTGCCCGAAGCGGTGACGCTCACCTCGTCGCGGTTGGCGCGCGACAGGATCGACCGAAACGTCTCGTGCCGCCCCGGCTCTTCGGCGCTGGCGAGTCCTTTCTGTCCGAACCGGATTTCGCCCGGCCGAAGCCCGGCGAGCGGGCTGTCGTTGCCAGCGAGCCGCAACAGCTCGGCTGGCAGCTTCTCCGCGGCAGCCAGGACCGCGCCTGCGATTGAGACTGTCTGGCCCGATCCGCCCGCAATCGGCGCGGCCGGCAGCGCGGAGTCGCCGATCTCGATGTCCACCGCGGCGAGAGGCAGGCCGAGCCGGTCCGCGACCTACTGCGCCAGCACCGTCGCCGTGCCCATTCCCATCTCCTGCCCGGAGCAGGCAAGGGCCACGGTCCCGTTACGCCGAACCGTCAGACGCACCGCGGCGCCCGGCATTCTGATGTAAGGGAAGCTGCCGCTGCCGCAGCCCATCCCGATCCGCCACTCTCCGTCGCGCCGTGTGCCGGGCGCGGCACTCCGGCGCTCCCACCCGAACCGGGCGGCACCGTCAGCCCATGACTTGGCCGGCGCATGCTGTGAAAAGGGCGCGCCGGTGATGGGATGCTTGTCGGGCAGGTTGCGCAGGCGCAATTCGATGGGATCCAGGGCCAGCGCGTGCGCCAGTTCGTCCACCGCGCTTTCCAAGGCGAAGGTGCCGATCGCCTCGCCTGGCGCTCGCATGAAGGTATTGGGCACCACCGCCATATCGACGTGGCGCTGGAGGATCTCGAAGCTCCTCGCGCGATAAGCAGCACGCGTGCCCAGCGTGTAGGCTTCGGGACAAGCGCCATAGGGCGGCATGACCGACCAGCCATCGTGCAGCAACGCCGTGAACCGACCGTCCTTGTCGGCGCCGATGGCGACACGCTGCTCGGTCGGGCTTCGGCCGCCGATGATGCGGTAGACGCCCTCGCGGCTGAGTTGAAGCCTGAGCGGACGGCCGACCATCCGCGCGGCGGCGATTGCCACGACCTGATGATCCCAGAGCCCCTTGCCGCCAAAGCCGCCGCCGACGAACGGAGAGAGTACGCGGACCTGCTCGCGCTTGAGCCCGAACAGCTTCGCCAGGGTCGCCGCCTCGGCCGCGATCATCTGTGTCGTATCGTGAACGGTGAGTTCGTCGCCTGCCCAAGCAACGGTCAGCGCGTGGAGCTCGATCGCATTGTGGTTCTGCCACTGCGTTCGATAAAGGTTGTCCACCTGGTGCGGCGCACGCGCGAGTTCGCGCTCCGCGCGTCCAAACGACAGGTGGTCGCGCTCGATCAGCAGCGACGGGATCACGCGGGCGCCTGCCTTCGCGTTCTCGAAGCGAGTCTCTGCCGCCTCAGCCACATAATCGATCGCGATCAACGAGGCGGCGTGATCCGCCTGCTCCTGCGTCTCGGCCACCACCGCCGCGACCACCTGGCCGTTGTAGTGCACCTGATCGTCTTGAAGGATCGGCAGGCTGCTGTTGCCCGTGGCGGTGGGGTCGGTCATCGAGATCAGCGAAGGACTGGCGACCCGCGGCATGTTACGATGCGTGAGGACGAGCAGAACGCCGGGCGCCGCCTCCGCCGCATCCGTGTCGAGGTTCGTGATCCGGCCGCGCGTGATCGCCCCATGCACGAGAGTGGCGTAACAAAGCTTCTCCAGCGCCACTTCGGCCGAGAAGCGCGCCCGTCCCTGCACCTTGATCTCGCCATCCAGGCGTGACGCCTGCCGGCCAACCTCGCCGCGCCGGCCGATCAGTGGATCGGGGGTGCCGCCAGGCAACCATTGTGCGGGCACCCAGCCGAGGGCTGTGCGGACCGAGCCGACGATGACGTTCTGCACCCTGCTCATGCCTGAACTTCGCTCAATTCGGTTAGGACGGCCGCCAGCGTGCGTTTTGCGAGCGGCACCTTGAACTCGTTGCCCGGCACCGGCGTCGCGTCGGCAAGCTCCGCTTCCGCCGCTCGCGCGAACGCCGCGGCGGTCGCAGGTCCACCGCGCAGCGCAGCCTCTGCCCGCAAGGCCCGCCATGGCTTCGCCGCGATCCCGCCCAGAGCGATGCGCACGTCAGCGATCCGGTCGCCGTCAAGCGCCAGCCCTGCCGCAACCGAGACCAGCGCAAAGGCGTAGCTCGCCCGGTCGCGCACCTTGCGATAGCTTGAGCGTGCCGCGACATCGGACGGCGGCAGTTCGACCGCGACGATCAGCTCGTCCGGCGCCAGCACTGTCTCCACATCAGGCCGATCGCCCGGCAACCGGTGAAAGTCGATCAGGGGCACCACCCGTACGCCAGCGGCGCTCGCCAGATGGATTCGTGCGTCCAGTGCGACCAGCGCGACCGCCATGTCGGATGGGTGGGTGGCGATACAGGCCGCCGAGGCGCCCAGGATCGCATGGTAACGCGTAAACCCACCCTGCGCGTCGCAGCCGATACCGGGATCGCGCTTGTTGCACCGCGATCCTGCGGCATCGGCGAAGTAGAGGCAGCGCGTGCGTTGCAGCAGGTTGCCGCCGACCGTCGCCATGTTGCGAATTTGCGCGGAGGCACCCGCCAGGGTAGCGCGGGCCAGCATTGGATAGCGCGTACGCACCAGCGGATGAGCGGCGACCGCGCTGTTGCGCGTAGCCGCGCCGATCACGACGCTGCCGTCCGCCGCGTCCTCGATCTGCGTCGACAAGCCCGACACGTCGACCAGCGTAGCAGGTCGCTCGACGCCCTTGCGCATCAGGTCGACTAGATTGGTGCCACCACCGAGTAGCCGATGACTCTCGCCGCCGCCTAGCCGGACTGCGTCGGCAACGCTGTCAGCTCGCAGGTAGGACACCGGCGTCATGCCACGCGCCCCCCCGCCACTGCCATGATCGCGTCGACGATGCCGTTGTGTGCGCCGCACCGGCACAGATTGCCGCTCATCCGCTCCCGCACCTCCTCACGGGAGAGCATGACCGGTCCAGACAGATCGCGTGTGACATAGCTAGGCATGCCGGCATCGACTTCGGCGAGCATTGCCGACGCGGCACAGATCTGGCCGGGCGTGCAGTACCCGCATTGAAGTCCGTCATGGTCGAGGAACGCTGCCTGGAGCGCGTGCAGCCCGTTGGCGCCTAACCCTTCGATCGTGGTCACGTCGAGCCCGTCCGCCTGCGCAGCGAGCGTCAGGCAGGAGAGCACACGCTTTCCGTCGACCAGGACGGTACACGCGCCACACGCCCCCTGGTTGCAGCCAACCTTGGTGCCGGTGAGGTGAAGCCGTTCGCGCAGCAGGTCCAGCAGCGACACACGCGCGTCATCCGGCAGTGCGACGTCCGTTCCGTTGATCCTGATTGCCATCAGCCACTCCCCGCGACGCACATCCATCGCGCAGCCGGCAGAATACACCGAAGATCGTACTATTCAACTGTCGCGAGAAATGATCTTCTCCATCATTCCGATGAGCTGTCGGCGCTCGGCAACGGTTAGCGGCTCGAGCATGTGCCGATGGAGTTCGCCGTACATTGCAGTCATCGTGTCCACCCGATGCTGCCCGCTGCCGGTCAGGCGAAGCGCGACGGAACGCCTGTCGGCTTCCGGCCGGTGCCGCTCGATGAGATCCCGCTTGGCAAGGCGGTCGGTCGCTGAAGAGATGGTGGTGTTCGCCACGCCAAGAAAGCGGGCTGCGTCCGTTGGTCCGCAGTGGGGGTGCTTCGCGACGTAGAACAGCACCTGCTTGTCCAACTCGTTGAGCGGTTTCTCGGGCGCCAGCGCCTCCGCCAGCTTGTAGCGCCGCGTGAACAGGTCCAATGCCTCGCCCAGCGCTGCCAGTTCTTCATCGGTGGGCATCGTCATGGCAAAACGGATAACCGCTCGCGGCCCATCTCCGCTAGCCGCTTTTCCGAGACTGCGGCTTTGTGCTCGCCGTCCAAGCCCCGCAGAGGTCTATCTGCCGGGAGCAGGCTGGGTGGCATTCGATCCCACGCACCAGCGCGTCGGATCCGCGCAGCTGGCGCCGGCAGTTAGGGGCTGCAACGGCCAGATCATGCCTGTGTCGGGGAGCTACGTCGGCCGCGCTGGCGACTTCCAGGCAATGAGGGTGAGTGTTACCGTGTTGGCGGCGTAGAGGACGGCCAGCGCCGGTTAGACGATCTTATAGTCCCGTTCCGCAATCTGCGTGGAGCCCGACCTCCGTCCCGCTAAGTGACCTCGATCCAAGACGACCCGCTTGCGGTCGTTCGCGACCTTTGCGCGACTGCCTGATAGCTGCCGCTTGTTCATGTGCGGAGGTCGAGCCTCAACCACCACCGATCCAGCTCGGTGAGCCGGATGCCCGCGTCGTGGCCGGACGGGATAACTGGGCAGGTACGTGCCGGTCATTAGCTTGCAACCGGGTCCCGGCGTTCGGTGAGGAAGAGAACGAACGCCGTCGCAACCAACGCTCCTCCCACGCTTACGGTGGCCGTCCAGCCTCCTTGCTCCAAACTCAAAGTGGCGAGGGTTGAGCCCGTAGCTCCGGCGAGGAATACGACGGTCATGTAGATCGAATTTATGCGTCCGCGAGCCTCGGGCACGATCGAGAACAGCACACGTTGGCCGAGCACCTGATTGATCTGGGTAGCCGCGTCGAGCAGCACGGCAGCTGCGGCAAGCAGTAGCAAGGTATGCGCTGCGGCCGCCCACCCAGCCAAAAGGAACGCGATAAGGCCGCCGGCAAGCGCGGCCATGGTGCCGGCGCGGATATGGCCACGATCACCTAGCCGACCCGCGATTGGTGCAGCCAGCGCGCCGCCCGCACCAGCAAGCGCGAACAAGGCGATGCCGGCCTGTCCCAGGCCGAACTGCCGCCCGAGCAGGAGAGGCACAGCCGTCCAGAACAGATTGAATGATGCGAACATAGCAGATTGGTAGGCGGTGCGTCGCCATATCGCCGACGTGTTCACCAGCAGGGAGAGACTTGATCGGAGCAGCTGGCCATAGCGCAGCCGGGGGTCCGGGCGCCTCTTCGGGACAGTGCGGGCGATCACCAGAGCGAGGGCCGCCATGCCGATCGCGGAAAGCAGAAAGATGGCGCGCCAACCGGCAGCGGCAGCCAAGCCGTTCGCCAAAGGTCGGGCAAGCATGATCCCGGTGATCAGCCCACCCATGATGTTGCCGACGACCTGTCCCCGGCTCCGCTCCGGCGCTAGGTGGGCGGCGAGAGGCACCATGATCTGTGCTCCAACCGAGCAAAAGCCTGTTACAAAGGAGAACAGAAGGAATGTCGACGCGGTCTGGGCAAGCCAGATGCCAAGCAAACCAATACAAGTGCCTCCCGTCAGGAGCAGGATGAGGCGCTTGTTCTCCACGCGATCGGCGAGCGACACGACAAAGAACAGGCCACCACCGTAGCCGAGCTGCGTGGACGTAACCACCAGACCAGCAACCGAGCCGTGGAGTCCCAACGCCGGCGCTATCTCTCCGATCAATGCCTGAGCATAGTAGAGGTTCGCGACCATCAAGCCGCAAGCGAGGGAAAACACGGCGGTCAAGCCTCGGCTGAGCCCCACGGTAGCTGCTTCGCTCGTCATCGTGGCCGCATACCGAGCAGCGGCCTTGGTGTCGCCAGGTGAAAGCGCCCTGCCCAGACAAACAAACTTGCGGCTATCGGCTTCGACGCGGCTTCCATTCCATTTCGGCGCAGAGTCTGTACGCCGCCGTCCACTCAAAGGAGGCCCATCTATCGCGAGGCGCCTGACGAGGAGGCGGATGCGATAGCGGCGGTCGAGCGTGTCCTGCGCGACGCGGCGACGAGTTTCACACGCACCGTGGGCACACCCGGCTGCATGATCGCCGGCGCGAACGAAGCTGAGCTGTTCGAACTCGGCCGTGAGTTGCAGGTGTCTTCGGGCTGGCCCCGGCGCGTCAGAGGGTAATTACGGCTCCTGCGTCGGACCACCCGACTGCCGGCATGATCGCCGCTACCATATATCGGCGCCTTTAATGTGGCTCCTCTCCTGGGTTGGGAGTAGGGTGCCAACGTGCGGCACCCGCGGGTGGGTGTCAGATCGTCTGGCCGCCCGACACTTCGATGCGCTGGCCGTTGACCCAGCGATTGTCAGGGCCGAGCAGGCTCGCGACCATCGGGCCGATATCATCGGGCAGGCCAACGCGGCCGAGTGCGGTCATGCCGGCGAACGCGGTGTTGTAGTCGGGAATGTCGCGCGCCGCGCCGCCCAAGAAGTCGGTCTCGATCGCGCCGGGGGCGACGGTGTTGGCCGTGATGCCGCGCACGCCCAGTTCCTTCGCCATGTAGACGGTCAGGATTTCCACCGCGCCCTTGGCGGCCGAATACGCGGAGAAGCCGGGGAACGACACGCGGGTCAGCCCCGACGAGAAGTTGATGATGCGCCCGCCATCGGCCAGCACCGGCAGCATCGCTTGCGTTAGAAAGAAGACGCCTTTGACGTGGACGGCAAAGAGCTTGTCGAACTGCTCCTCGGTCGTGGCCGCGAAGTCAGCCATTTCGCCGTGGCCGGCGTTGTTGACCAGGTGGTCGAGCGTATCCCGGCCGAAGGAGGCGGTCAGCGCGCCGCGAAGGATGGCGGCAAAGGCGGGGAAAGTGGACACCTTGCCGGTGTCGAGTTGCAACGCCACGGCCTTGCGGCCCAGCGCCTCGATTTCGGCCACGACGGCATCGGCATTGTCCTTGCCGCTATGGTAGGTGAGGATCACGTCGCCGCCATGGCGGGCGATGCTGATCGCGGTGTTGCGACCGAGGCCACGGCTGCCGCCGGTCACGAGGGAAATGGTGGTCATAAACGCCTCCGGTTGATGTTGCCGATCCTATGCATCGAACGGCACCGCCGAAGTTGCGCGATCAGCCGCAAGACTTGCCCGATTGTCCAATCTCGTTGTCGGATCGTCGCGCCGCCTTTATCTGGTACGCATGTCCGACCAGCATCTCGACTATGCTCGACGCTACGCCGACGCCCATGCTGGCCGGAACGGCATTGCGGCCACTCCTGTTGAAGGACTGGTGGTCCTGCGAGAGACGGCACCAACCATGCTGCAATTTGCGGTGTCCAAGCCGTTGATCGCGCTGGTGCTGCAAGGGGGCAAGCGTGTGACCACTGGTAGCAGCACCTTCGACTTCGGTGCGGGCGACTCCCTGCTGATCACCACCGACGTGCCGACCGTCAGCCAGATCACGACGGCCAGCCGCGTTTTGCCTTATTACTCCCTCGTCCTCGAACTCGATCCCGCCATCATCGCCGGCCGGGTGGACGAAATCGGCCCGGCGCCGTTCGAAGCGGATCGGCCGGTCAGGGTCGATCCGACCGAGGCGGAGGTCGCCGATGCGGCATTGCGCCTGCTCCAACTGCTCGACCGCCCCGGCACGTTGGCGGTGCTGGGATCCCAGCTCAGCCGCGAGTTGCACTATTGGTTGCTCAGCGGTAGGCATGGTGGCGCGATCCGTGCGCTGGGAACCGTCGACAGCCACGCTCAACGAATCCAGCGTGCGGTCGCCATGCTCCGCGCGCGCTACGCCGAGGCGGTGAAGGTGGAAACTCTGGCCGAAGCAGCGGGCATGAGCCTGTCTGCCTTCCACGTCCATTTCCGCAGCATCACCTCCCTGTCGCCGTTGCAGTTCCAGAAGCAATTGAGGCTCATCGAAGCCCGGCGGCGAATGCTGGCGCTCGGCGAGGCGATCAGCGACGTTGCTTACGGTGTGGGGTACGAAAGCGTGCCGCAGTTCACGCGCGAGTACGGCCGCATGTTCGGACTGCCCCCAGCACGCGACATTCGACAGGCGCGAATGCAGATGAGCGACGCTGCCTAGCGGTCCGAGCTTCCCAAGACCTGTTTAAAGTGGGTTCTGGCGATCGGTTTTCCCAAGCAGCATACCCTATCGGGTTACCCCGTTTCGGCAACTGGACTCGATAGTTAGTCTTGAGGCGCCGCCCCGGCGGGAGCAGACATTGACCAAAGCGCTATAATGCGTGCTTCAGGGATGACAGGAGTGAAGCCGAAAGCCCTGTACAGCCGATGTGCCTCATCGTTTGCCACCAGCAATACATACGCTTCGGCAGGCGCGACCTTTCGCACATGTGCCAGAGCGCCGCGACGATGGCCTTGCCCAGGCCGTTCCCCTGGGGCGCTGGGTCGACTGCGGCATCGACAGGGTGGAAGAATAGCGCACCATCGCTGATGATCCCGCCCCATCGCGACAGTCTCATCGCCGAAACCAAAGCACCCCGCGAAGAAACTGCCTGGGAGATTTGCGCGCGCCGCTGCGATGCTCCTCGGTGTGAGGCCACCAAATCGACGAAGGCGGAGCTTCCACGCCCCCCCTGAACAGTCGCTCAAAGTTAAGCCAACATATCTTATATACGACCCGGCCTGTATAGCCGCGCTTCAGCAGAGCATTCCGATTATCAGCGACCGATCGGGTCGTTTAAGACCGATGACGAATGGCGGCGGGCCTTCCCCGATGCACCGACGGTGCTGTCAGCTCAATGCGAACACGTCTCCATAGGATGCAGGTCGCCCGACGAGCACGGGCGCTTAGCTCGCGAGATGTTGCCAGCGCGGCGGAGCGTCGTTGCTTGTAGGCTCGGCGGTCGATGAGGTGGCGTTCGTGACTGAAGGATTGTGGAGACTGGCGTGGGCGGAGGCGAACTTCTATGACATGCCTCATCTGCCGGAGGCCGAGCATCGCCCGTTCTCGTCGTCGGAACGGCGGGTGTGAGCTCTCCACCCGGTTGTTGGCCCAACGACCCACCTCCTGCTTCTTGGCATTGCCGAGTTTATTCATCGCTGCACGATAAGAGCGAAGGTCATCGGTGGTGATCGCCTCAGGGTTGCCATGGCGCTTGAGCACCTCCTTTATGAAGGTGAGAGCAGCAGCCTTGTTCCTGGTGAAGGGCGCGTACGTCAGCATCACCAGCCGAATCACCTCAGGTGACGAGTTGAAGTAGCGGAACGGGCTGTTAAGCTGGCGGAGGCGGAGCGTGCTCCCGCCCTACCCTGCCCTGCTTACCAGCCGGTGCACTTAGTATGACGGAGCTACGCGCAGGCATCGTGAGCTCAAGTCACGGGCAAACCGGCGGCGGGAAGTTACGTCCCCGCCAGAACCGGAGTGCCAATGCCTCATCACGCTGAGTTGGATCGCCACCGCGCCCTTGTCGCCGACGAAACAGCGCGGGTCGACGAGCAGGTGAAACTATCGCACGGCTACAATGGACCGGCTCTGACCCGCGATCCTCGGAAGCGCTTTTGCGGAACTGTTCGGCAACTCACGCAGTGCGCGAGCGGGACCTGGTCGTCTACGAGCGCAGCTGCCAGACCGAACATCTCACAACCTAGCAAAGCTGCGCTTATTTCGGGCGCGCTGCCTGGCCCGCATCAACGTCGTTCGCTGCACTACGCTCCTTTGCAGTCAGGACTAAACTAGCCCCTTTAGATGTAGGAAAGATGGCTTCAATAAGGTCGCCGCCTCCGAGTGCACCGTTCGCGCGGCACATCGCTGCAGCGGCAGCGCCGATCTCATTAGCTTCGTTGACGGTCAGAATGTCATTTCGGACAAGGCGATTGGTTAGCGCCGAGATCCAAAGCAGAGCGGCCGTAGCCGCGTCCTGGCTAGTCACGTGCAAGTTGTCCGCCACCAGTGGCCTCATGGTTTCTACTCAACTTGAACCGCTAAGGTCGGCATAGGTTCAGACTCGTCGCGAGGCGGGACAAGCCACTGCACGTGCGGACGTCAGCGGTCCCTAGTGCGCGGTGGCTTCAAGCAGCTCGACGCAAGCGCCAGCGAGCTGTCGCCAGTGGCCCTCAGTCTCCGGACAAGCCAGCATCTGGCTGACAATGTGGCGAGCAAGAGCGCCTACGTCTCCAGACTCGGCGATAAGGGTCGCGGCTTCTTCATACGGCAACTCGGCGACACCAAACATGCGCCATTCTACAAACCCCGACCGATCTCGACAACGCGAACTGGTTGTTTGTATTGCCCTAAATTATCCAATCGCACTTTTTCTGAAGCAGGGAGCGCTGGCTTCGCCCGATACGGTGGGTCGAAACCTGTCCGAAGCTGGGCGACTGTTCGCCGGGTTTCGACATGGGTATGGCTGCGGCGATTGCCTCTGATCCAGCTGAGCTTGGCGAAGCGCGTCGTAATGGTGCTCTGTTACTGGCGTCGAAGCAAGCGCATCGCATCGACGCTATCGCGGCGAGAACGCTTTTCATGCACTAACTCTGTCGAGCTTAGACCAGGGTTTAAGGAGATGTCAGCGTTCAGCCGGGAGATCTGAAACTGCGCGCTTGGGGCAGTGGGAGACAGCGGTTCGGCCCTTGGCGGTAGAGGCGCGTCCGCAACGCCGACGGACGCTCGATCAAAGGAGATTGTTCGTTCATCACCAGCCTCCGTAAGTCGCGTCCGAGGTTTGGCGATGCTCGCACGCGAAGGTAGCTGCCCATAGGCCAGTTTCACGCGAGGTGATTTCAAAGCGAGTGTGGCAAGTTGCTGTGGTTTCGGAGCAATCGCCCGTTCTCCGAACGGAGCAATTGACGAGTCTACCACCTTACCGACAGGCCCAGCGGC
>Ga0210040_10003231_pt1 | contig 22233 bp, 20 predicted proteins | sample CryGeyCG12114_NA_FD_185462 | JGI IMG/M metagenome (GOLD analysis project Ga0210040, IMG submission 185462) | Groundwater microbial communities from aquifer - Crystal Geyser CG19_WC_8/21/14_NA (SPAdes) (version 2) | ecosystem: Environmental > Aquatic > Deep subsurface > Groundwater | place: USA...
ACTTGTTATTCCGACTGGCGGTGCGTAATAGGTAAGAGCTAGTAGCAAACACGACAGAAGACCTAAGAGAGCCCAAAGACGATCTGCAAGGACTAGACAAAGCACTGCAGGAACGATGCCAGTTTTCATCTGAAGAAAAGTGAGAAATGTTTCCCACGAAGAAATTGCACACTAGGTGCTGAGTATCATGATAATATGGCTAAGCCAGCGTCAACGAGTGTAGCACAGCCCAAAGAGATAGCTCCATCTGCTATTAGTGTCGTTTCTGCTCATCAGCTGCCTAACGAAACAGTCTCTGCCCAGTTGCGCCATCACCAACTCTCCAAGCAACAGCACCCTGGACGCCCAGCAAAGGATGACTGAGTCCGTCGAAGCCAAACCCACCACCATCGCCATCGGCTTTATATCGCCTCAACGCTTCTCTCAGGTGATCTGGCAATAGCCCGCCCTTATGCTTGTTAGGAATGTACTCCTCAGCCTCTTTCCTCAGCCTCTTGATATCCGTCTGTATTGCCTGTCTCTCCTGCTCCGACAAACCGGCGCCCCCTTCAGGTCCCTCCATCTGCTCTTTCGCTTCCAACTCCTTCTCCTTCTTCTTCAACGCCCGCACCCTAACCTCCCTCTCCCTCTCAACACCCACTTCCATAGCAGCCGCGCACTCAGCCTGCACCTCCCTCGCCCGCTCCACGATCTCTGTCGCAAAAGCCTTACTCGCCCACTGCACGTACTTGACGCAGATCTCGGTAACACTCTGACTAACAGTCTGATTCACAATCCGTTTCACCGCCTTGCTACTCAACGCAGCACCACGCAGGCTACTCCACCGGTCAGCCTGCGTTTTCGTCAACTGCATCTGTAGCACATTGAGTTTCTCGTCCATGCGTTTCTGCTCATTTGCTTGTGCGTCGTCGCCTTCAAGCACCTCTTCTTCATCTTCGTCTTCGTCTTCTGGTTCGTCGTCCTCGTGCCGTCCCCCATTCGACCTTGCTGCTGAGACTACGGACTTGTTTTGCGAGTCACCTTTCGGTCCTCTGCCAGTGGTAGAGCCACCGTCTCTCGCATTGCGCGCATCATCTTCCGTGACCTGCAGTGACTTTCTAGGTCGGCCTCGGCCACGGGGTGGTGCTCTCGTGTTGTTGCTCGTTAGAGAGAATGTGCTGTTGGCTATACTGCCCGTTTCCGAGCGTGCGCTGGCGCCTGCATAGGCATGGGCATCGCCATTGGCGGGGAAGGATGTTTGTCGTAAAGGATGTAGTTTCGGCCGTTTATTGGATGTCGCTTGAGAGGCTTGCGAGGATATTGACGGTCGTTTCTTGGGATTGGGTAGGGATGCCGAGAAAGGTGCTGGGGGCGAAGAGGCCATGTCGGGCTTTTCCCGTGAGGTTAGTATGGATGCGAACGTCTGGACGCACAGCCAAAGAGTTGAAGTTCATGGTCGCGAGCGATGTCAGGCAGCAGGGCATGAGCAGTGTCACGTGATACAATATTGCCTGAATGCCCACGCCGAGGCAGATGAGACGTGCCCAACAGCTGGGCCATACCATAGAGGGTTGTAGAAGCCCGGCACATTCTAGATATTTAATTATTCATTCGGGTTTGCTTCTGGGTTCTAGGGGTATCATAACATTCGTCCTCGCCATGCTCCAACATGTGAACCTCATCAACGCTCGCTCCTTGGGCGCCACACTCCGCGGTATGGTCTCTACAAGACTGGTTTAAACCTTGATTCCCTTGCCCATCAGCTCGGCGCCCATTCTTACCACCCCTACCATGCCACCGGTCTGCACACTCTCGCTACCACCACCGCTGAGCCTAAACTCTATCTCTGCCAGCCCTTCCAGCCATGTCACTCTCGTAGCAGCACTGACATCAAGCTCCTGCAGCTGATCCGCCAGGTTCGTCAATATGTCAGCCAGCGCCAGGCCTTTGCTGCTCTTCAAAGCATTGATCGTGTTCAGTGCACTCGTTATATCAGGCGTACTCAGCAATGTTGTCATGATCGTCCTGATATCCTCTGGATGCGGAGCTGCAATGCAGTTGTAAATCGTGTCATTCGTGATCAATTCATACACAATCTCGCTCTCTTTGGGTGGTGGCTGTCCCTTCACTGGCAGTGGCCTTGACCCGGCGTGGCAAGCTTGTAAGACGTTCAAGGACCGCCGCATATCACCCTTACTCAGTGTGACTAGGGAGTCGATGGCATCAGGTGCGATGTTGACATGCTCTTGGGAGACCACAAGATCGACTGTCCTTCTAACATCAGCTTCCTTGAGTGGGCTGAACCGAAAGCGTGTACATCTCGACAAGAGCGCTGGGGATAGCTTGTGCGTATAGTTTGCTATTATGCAGAACCGTGTGTTGGCTGTGTACTTCTCCATTATCCTCCGCAACGCCATCTGTGCAGCACTAGTCATGGCATCTGCTTCGTCCAGGATGATCAACTTGAAACCCCCCAGGCCACTCTTGCTCATCTCCGTCCCAGGCTGTGTAGAGGATGAGAAAATCTGTTTCGTGCTTGCGAAGGTCTTGATTTGTTCTCGGACGACGTCTATGCCTCGATCATCCGAGGCATTCAGTTCTAGAACCATCTGACGCATGTTCCTCGAACCGTATATTTGCCTAGCCAGTGCTAATATCGTCGAGGTCTTGCCGGTTCCTGGTGGTCCATACAACAGAAGATGGGGTAATCTGTTATGCTCGACGAATCTGTTGATGGTTGCGAGGATGTCTTGGTGACCAGATACATCGTCTAATGTGTTTGGTCTGTATTTCTCAACCCTGGGCAATGTCAGCCAACTCTAAAGAAGTCGCTATGGGAGAGGAGCGCACCATGGAAGACCGTCGCCTATGTTCACAGGAAGGTCAGCCACCACTCTTTTCTGCTTGCCTGCATCGCCGGCTGCTGAGAATTGTATGTTGGAGGACTTGGAAGCAGGAGGGACGTCAACGTCCATTTCATCTTCGATATCAGACATTCTGGCCGTAGCTATGAGCGGATCCCGTAGAGCGACTCTGCTTGATGCCACAACTGTAATCTAGTCCTAACCTTGTTGTACATCTGCAGCAGGTCTGACGCGAGACTGACGCGAGTGACGCGTTGGCCGACGCGTTAGGTCTTTCTACTCTTACCACGGCAATGGACGCCCTAGACGACCACAGTGCCCGAAGCAATAACCACTTTTCAGTATTTCACGCATAAGGCAGGTATTAATCCATTCTCGTTGAACCTTTTAGTCTACTCTCGCTAGATTCTATACTAATTCCCTGTGACTTGTGATCGTCTTTTACCTCGACTTGGACTGAGTAAATCGCCCAGCTGAGGGCTGAACGAGCAGACTCAAGAGTTCATCGGCCCTGGTTCCCGAAGCACGGTCACGCAGTAGCGTGTATGGTGTACAGCAAGCGAGCGTGGCGGCTAGCGAGCCCTTCTGGGTTGGACAGCAGGAGGTGAGGCCAGAGACGTTTTGAGCCAAGTGTCGCCCATGCAGATCAAAGACAGGCCCCCACAAGTTGCGTGAAGTCTTTCTTCTCGGGCCAAGGAAAGCATGCTTGTTTCATTTCCCATCAAGCTCTCGGTGTGTGAATCTTGTCTGCCGGCAATGGGTTCGATGCGCGCTTCGCTGGATACAGTAGCATGGCATGTTAAGGTAGAGGCGATGTCAGCCGCAAGAGCCATTCCGAACGACCGCAGCACGATCCGCTCGGACCGAAAGTGCTACGCACGTCTTGCATTTGCTTGTAGGTTACAGTTCGATACTCGAGATAGCGGTTGACTCATCCGTAAGCCCTGTTCGGCCCATTCCCTAGCGAGTCCCGGATCAACTTGCCAAACGTCTTTCCCTGCAGAAATGACGCAATACATAGTAGCGATGAGGTCTCATGTGTTTCAGGCGTGATAGTACTTTTACTTTTGGTGTCTGGAATGGAGCATGGACTCACTTGTCTATCTCAATATCGAAGATAGCCGCACCTGAGGGTGATTGACGCCGCTGAGCGATGGCACCCCCACGTGTGGGACCAAGGGCAACGACTGGACCTCCACCACCTGAATGTGTATCAACCTCAGTCTCTTGAATTATGTCTTCTGTAGTGTCGGGTAGGACAGGCTTTATTCGTCTACCATTTGATTGCGCTCGTCGACCAACTTCACCACCAATGTAGACAGCATCATTGCTAGAGTTTGAGGAGGTAGAAGTAGGATCGTATGTGCTGGAGGGAGGTGTAGGAGTCTTGAGGCCCATCATACGTCGGAGGTGATCCCAGCGGCTACCAGCTCGAGCAGGATTTGGTGGTGGTGTAGAGCTATCATCAGGACCAGATAGATCTCGAGATGGAGGGCCACCAAATCGATAATCTTCGAGAAGGTGACGGTGTTCGTGCTCTTCGATCATTCGTCGGTACTCGGCATCGGCCCCTCTTTTGAGAGTTTGAGCTTGAAGGTCCAGGTAAATGTGCCATGCAACAACGCCGACGGAGGCTGCGGCGAAAGCGACCAGGAGGGCAAGTAACAAGGTGTTGAAGACCGAGCAGAAGGGATCTCTGAGAAAGTTGCTGGCTCTGCAGTCTTCCGGGTACGCCATCTGCTTTGCAAAGTCGAGAACTGTACTAGAGGCTCCGTATAGGTCTCTTTCCAGCACTCTGACGGATCTTGAGACGTGGTGGCCTCTTGAACGATCTGAGATTGACGACGTAGGGGTGGGGAAGTCCTAAAGGAGGCGTCTTGTATTGATTGCGCCGTATAGATGCTGGCCACGTTGTTTTAGCGCAAGGTTGATTCCGGACGAGTTGGTCGCCCAGTCAATTCTTGTGTTTATACTAAGCCACCAGACAAAAACAAACTTTCAATGTTTCTCTTGGTGAAGATGGGTCATAAGACCCTTGAGCGCCGTCTGCAGACAGCATGTAAGCTTTTGTGCTTATCCGTTGTGTTTCACATCCTGCACGGCTTTGAATAGTGTTCAGTCGATCTCAGAGCATGCAAACACAAGACTCATTTCAATTCCAGACCTCCAAACGCTCTGTCAAGCTCTTCTCCTTCCCGACTTGGCGACATAGCTGGTGCATTGATGGCCGAACTCGTCTCTTCTCCTAGCAGGTCTTGGTTGGCCATCGCCGTCACAGGCTGCAGTAGCTTCTCCTCCCTGTCAAGCCATCCTGGGGCGACGCGCCGCTTCTCTGCCAGATCACGCTCTCTGATCTGGGTTTCCCAGTCTTGGATGCTCTTCTGTGCTTCAGCAGTAGTCTTCGCTACATGAGTTTGCAGGGCTTTGCATGAATTAATGATGTCTTCTGGATGAGCTGCATGCCCGCTTGAAGACTTGACATACTTTGACTTGTCCCCATTTGAGCCTTCTGACAGGACTGTGGGTGGAAGTGTTGTTGACACTGTACGAAACGAATAAGGAAGCGTCACTGCTGACGGGATCTGGACAAATGGAGATATTGTCAGTGGTACTTGAGCGAGCAATGGATGAGGTTTGTGAGTGTCAAACATTGTGATGGCTTGTGGTCACAACGACTCGGAGTAGACCAGAGCGTTCGATGGGGGCCTCATGGTTCAATCGACACGTGATCGGGTTATAAAGTCAGCGCTTGTGCTTAATGGCCCCATCTGCATGCTCAGGGACTTTCCCCGTGGCTTTGGTTGGCTGTTGGCTGATTCGCCTCACATTTCAGCCCACTCGTATTATCTGTGGAATCAGCTGCAGTATTTCGGTGTCCAGACTCAGTTGAACATATAACCATATCTAAACATCATTTCTGTGCATCGTCAGCTAGTTTCGCCGCGGTTTACTATTGTGACACAAAGAGCGTTGCCGGCTTAGCTTTTGTTTGTGCCTTCCACATTGCCCTCTCAACCCCTCCTACCCTCTTACCATCCTCCCCAGTCCGGCTCTGCTCCAGGAGAAGCGTCAGCCACATTTAGCTCAGCAGGAATTGCACGGAAACTGAGCATATCCACATATAAGCACGAGCATAGCGACAGACTTTCTACCATATTTTTTCCCTCGCGCCAGGTGCGCCTATACTTTCACCATGGACGCCACATTAGCCCAGGTGGTGGCCAACCGCAAGCCTGTACCTGAGATTGACTTCACCCTACATACTATGGAAGACGGGTCGCAAGTCAGTACTCAAGAGAGAGTCTGCAAAGGTGCGCCTGTGAAACTCCTCAGGCCGGCCATTTGCTAACACATGCCAGACGTGCAAGCACCAGCCATGAAAGTCCCGACCGACGACGAGTTCTATTCTCCCATCGACCGAAACAAGCCTAACCTGGCCTTCCTAAAGCAGCACTTCATCCGCGAAGGGCGCCTCACAGAAGAACAAGCGTTGTTCATCATATCAGAAGGCGCAAAGCTATTGAAAGCCGAGCCTAATCTGTTAGAAATGGACGCGCCCATTACAGTCTGCGGCGACGTCCATGGCCAATACTTCGACCTCATGAAACTCTTTGAGGTGGGTGGTGACCCTGCTGAGACCCGCTACCTCTTCCTCGGCGACTACGTTGACAGAGGCTACTTCTCCATCGAGTGCGTCCTCTACCTCTGGTCCCTCAAGATCTGGTATCCAAACACCCTCTGGCTGCTACGAGGCAACCATGAGTGCAGACACTTAACAGACTACTTCACCTTCAAACTCGAATGCAAACACAAGTACAGCGAGCGCGTCTACGACGCCTGTATGGACAGTTTCTGCGCCCTGCCTCTCGCGGCCGTCATGAACAAACAATTTCTCTGTATCCACGGTGGACTGTCTCCAGAACTGCACACCCTCGATGACATCAAGAACATCGACCGCTTCCGCGAACCACCCACCCACGGCCTAATGTGCGACATTCTCTGGGCCGACCCACTAGAAGAGTTTGGCCAGGAGAAAACAGGCGAGTTTTTTGTCCACAACCACGTTCGCGGTTGCAGCTACTTCTTCTCCTACCCAGCGGCCTGCAACTTCCTCGAGAAGAACAATCTGCTTTCTGTAATTCGGGCGCACGAGGCACAAGATGCAGGGTACAGAATGTACCGCAAGACAAGAACAACAGGCTTCCCCAGTGTCATGACGATCTTCTCAGCGCCGAATTATCTGGATGTATACAACAACAAAGCAGCTGTGCTGAAATACGAGAACAACGTCATGAATATCAGACAGTTCAACTGCACGCCCCACCCATACTGGTTGCCGAATTTTATGGATGTGTTTACCTGGTCACTGCCCTTCGTCGGCGAGAAGATCACAGATATGCTCATTGCGATACTCAATACCTGCTCCAAGGAGGAGTTGGACGAAACACCGCTCTCCGGCCCCGTGAGTCCCTCGATCAGCGAATCAGACTCTACAGAGGCGAAGAGACGTGCGATCAAGAACAAGATCCTGGCTATCGGTCGCCTGTCCCGTGTCTTCCAGGTGCTACGCGAGGAAAGTGAGCGTGTCACCGAACTTAAGACTGCGAGTGGTGGGCGACTGCCCGCCGGTACGCTTATGCTGGGTGCGGAGGGCATCAAGCAGGCAATCCACAATTTTGAGGACGCACGGAAAGTGGATTTGCAGAACGAGCGGTTGCCACCCAGCCCAGAAGAGATTGAGAAGAAGAGCGCAGAGGACCGAAAGAGAGCTTTGGAGCGGGCCGCGCAGGACGCGGACAATGATCAGGTCTTGCAGGGTGTGGCGAGGAGGATAAGCTTGTAAGTTGACAATATTCGTTGGTTGTGTTGAGGAATACTAATGACCAGCAGTGGCGCACGAAATCCTAAGGGGAGCAGACGGACTGCTGAGTGAGAGGCTCAGCATGGATGTCCGAAACCTGCGAGCAGGGTGTATATCCAAGACCAGCTTGACGGCGCAGAGGCCGGAGACGCTTCAAGTAACGCAAGCAGTGACGTCCTGACCATGCTCCCAGCACGTGAATTGCTAAGGAGAAATGCACTCATGAGAAATACGGGTTTGAATGTGGATGCCATCGACGGTCGAAGCGATACAGAGAGTTCAGACAGCAGTAATGATGCTTTGATGATGCTTCCAGCCAAGGAGCTTCAAGAGAAGCTTCGAACAAAACAGAGCAACGGTGGCCAATGATGGTGAATGGCGGACAATGTTTGATGTTGGAGTGGAGTTTCTGCCTCCTTCTGCCTGGATATCCTGCGCCAGGCATGTTGTCCAGGCATTTTTGCATGTAGTGGTAGAAATCATTGGAATGCCATAAATGTGGCCCATCCTGCTGGTTGTGTTTGAAAGCGCTCTTTCTCCAGTCGTGCCATGTTGCTATGTTTTAGGTCGACGTTGCAGAGCTGCCGTCAAGCTCTGTTGACCTCGTGCATGCAGCACGTTATAGCTGGCCGACATATGATCAATGGCAGATTGGGAGCACGCCACCGATAAACAGCCTAGATGATATGCGCAGTGAGTGATCATGCAAGACTAATCTTCCGGCACTGATCGACTGGCTATTATCTTGAGGAGAACCTTGTCGCCACAGTGGTTCCAGACGGCTAAAGAGATGCCATTGCAGCACCCTTCCCACTCGGCCTCGATCCATGGTTCATGGTAAGCTCACACCCATTTCAGGCAAGTGCATAGCCAAGCTTAGCTATTGGATTCGTCAAAGCGACGACGAACCAGAAAGCTTCCTGGTGGTGACTTCTACGACCCTGGGCGCATTGTCACTATTTTAGCTGCCGGACCTTCAGTAATGGTATTGGGCGTGCTTGTCAGCCTCCGTGATGGTACTTCCAAGCTGAGCATCGAAGCCCACTCAGCTGCATGATTAGGAACGACTGTCGTTAGGTTCTCACAGTACAGGCCAGCTGTGGTGAGAAGGATCTTGTCACCAGCAAACCTGGCTTGTCGGCGACTTTTCGAACCACTGTACGCGCTTCACGCCCACGAAAGTGTCGCGTGGCTGGTTGCCAGGCAACATTGCAGCGGCTTTTCCGGGCGCGCCGTTCCGAAGGCAGGATGGAGCTCCTTTAAGCTCCAATCAATCCTCTGCGGAGGTCATTGCGGATCAGTCTGATTCCAGATCGTCCCTCTCTTTTTGACAGGTCACTTGTGGTGTGGGTGAGATGTGAGGTACAGCCGACCTCTCTTGCTGTGCTTTCGAGCATCTTCGTCAACTTGGGTTGGGCGTTCGAGCATTGGCTGGCGTTCGTTTGGAGTCCGAGGCGCAGCGAAGAACACGCGGGCGTTGGCGTTCCCAGCAATTCAATCGATCTGGTAAGGCTGAAGGTAGCCCATCTACGAGGACACTCGACTGACTGAAAGCTGTAGATGTTTCTTCGACTGCTCTCAGCTCTCTAGCTTCTCCCATGTGCTGTCCAATAGATCCGTACAAATGCAAAAGACCCCTCAACACACAGGCCAGCAGATCGACCAGGTCATCGATCGGCTGAACGCACGATGGGATCTCCAGATACCACGTCTGCACGGCGTTGAGGCGAAGAGCGCGACAAATGACACAGAATTGACGAGGAAATGCGCATCCCGGATCCGGGCTTTGTGCTGGAAGGGCAATGTCAACCTTGAAGGCGTGATTGAAGATTTCGAAGAACGAGCTGCGCAGAAGCACAGTGAGTGGGTCTGTGAGTAAAGCATCTTCACGCCGCAGGCAGGCACTACCTTCACCTGACCACAAGCTCCAAGCGGGCAGTCGCTGATCCACTTCAGATAAACCCGCACAACAGCCCGGCACTTTGCCTTCCCTGCCTATTAGCAAGTCTTTCTTGAAGAGAGATGCAGTCTCTAGGGCTCGTCTAACACCGCAGAATCGACATGCACTTATCGAGATTCTAGCTCGGCTGTTGGAAGACGAGTACAAGTTGGCCACGGACTCCGATACTTATCAGAGAACTTCCTTCGCATCTAACTCTACTTCAAGACCGACCAGTTTCGTCAGTACTAGGTCTATCTCAGCCCGTGCTAGCTTGACGTCAAAGTCTTCCTATGCTACAGCATGTGAGCAAGAAGTTACGACTACCCGTGCGGCAACCAGCATGGTTAAGAAAGTGAAGAAGGAGCCCGCAGTCTGCAAGGACGAAGCGCGACCTACTCCTCCTAGGAAAAGGGAGGCACCCCAGCCTGTGCAGACGGTATGTACAATCGAGGAGCAGTCTGAAGCAAGCTGACCTGCCGTCAGAGCTCGAAGAGATCTAAAACGGGACCTGAAAAAGTGCAACTCACACTCTCACAGACCTCGAAGCGGCAGAAAGCACGTCTTTCGGCCCAATCATGCGATCCTAATTCTACCAATCGGCCACTGTTCAGGGACGCAACAAGTCATGTTTCGCGCGATCAGCAGCCCCAGCCACTGAACAACAGCTTCGATACTGTCATGTCGGACAACGCTGACCCCGTCTTCTCCGGTGCCGAGGAAGGTGATCAGTACAGCTCGACGAATACTTCGATTCTCAGCCATGCGGCTGGAAGAGAGTCCCACTTCTCAGGCGGTACACAGCTCGACCGGGACTTTCTTCATGAACCTTCGGTGAGCAGGTCGTTCCGAGCAGCGGACAGCACCGAAGTGAATGTGAAAGACCACTTGGAAAATCTCATAACAGAGGGACCTTTTAGAATTGCCAAACGCCAGTTGTTGAAAGACCTACCATACTGGTATATTTTCGAGCTCTACAGGATCAGCTTGCATCTAGGCTGCGACGTCGGTGCGGTCTTCCATAAGGTTACGACAAGGTGTCGGAGGGACACGCCGAGCTTTCCGCAGTTCTGGAAAACAGTGGTCGATATTTGTAACGAAGAACAGCTCACCTTACCTCTTCGTTCAAGTATCAAGGAATGGACATACGAGGACAATTCTTATGTTGACGAAGCATCGGGTCGATCAGTAAAGCTCTCCGCTAGGCTCGACTTTTCCCGGACTCCAGACAAGCAATTGTTCGATTTGAAGCTCAATCTCGTTGAGACGGAGAAGAGCTGTCGTTTTCACAGGAAGTTTGGTGCTGATCGGTTCATGGTCCTTGATATTCCCAGCTTTGCACCAGAGTATCCGAAGTCTATACCAGATAAGCTCAAGAATATATTCAAGCAGCCTGAAGAAATACACGAGAAGATCTTCACTTGGCTGGCAAATAGAGACCTCTACATTGCCGGCAGGATCTGGCGAGTGTTTTTCGTCGAGCCTAAAGCCGTCACGAAGAAGAAGCGCAAAGAAGAGGGCACACGTCAGAAGGTACATCTCTTCGCGGTGCACGGTTTCGATTTTGCGGCGCCAACAGCGTCAACCTCACCAAATCGCCACCAATCATCGCCGGTGCTTGAGTTGATTGGGTGGCATCTGCAGTTATCGAACAACAAGAATTCCACCGACCTCAAACTATTCGCTCGGATTCATCTCGGACTGTCGAAAACAACCCCCAGTGTGGTACTAGAGCCGTCTGAGTTCATCTACGTGCGCGACAAAAGGGCCACAGACGCTGAGGGGAACCAGACCATTGACGGTGACATTATGACAGATGGTCATGGCCGCATGTCTCCAGCCCTCGCATCGGAAATCTGGAAGCGGATTGCGCAGCCAGGCGAAAGCATGCCAAGTGCCTTCCAAGCTCGTATTGGTGGTGCAAAGGGTCTATGGACTGTGCACAATGACAATAACCATCCGCAGTATACTGATAAGGTCGGCAGAAACTGGTGGCTAGAAATTAACGACTCTCAACTCAAGATCAAGTATACCGATACTGATGAGTTTCAAAGAACGTTTGAGGTCGTGAAAACTTCCCGTCCCTGCACAGCTGCGCACTTGAATATCCAGTTGATCACTATCTTGGAGAACAGAGGTGTCCCAAGAGGTTGTCTGGATGAAGTCATGTTGGATGAGATGGCTGAGTACTATAACAGCCTGACTGAGGCAATGAGAAAGGGCCGTGTCGAGTTGCGAAGATGGCGGCAGATGTTCCATCCTTCTCGTTCATCCATGTCAGAAATGGGTTGGTGCGGAGAAATGCCTGATGACCGAGAAGATGAGCTCGATATGCTGCTTGAAGCTGGGTTTGAGCCAGAGGAATGTCGCTATATGATTGGCGAAGTCCTGAAGGGCCTCATCACGTCGGTCGTGGACATGCGAAAAGAAAAGCTGTGGATCCAAGTACCTTACTCGACCAATGTTTTCTGCGTCCCCGATGTCCTTGGTGTCCTCGAACCAGGAGAGATACAGTTGAACCTATCCCAGCCAATTTCGGGCATGCAAGACTGGGAACTAGACGGCCGCAAAGTCCTGGTGGCAAGAAATCCTGCCCACTTGCCCTCCGACATACAAGCGGTTACGTTCGTCCACCGGCCAGAGCTGCGTCATCTGAAAGATGTCGTAGTATTTCCAACTCGAGGCACATACCCTTTGGCTGGCATGCTATCTGGTGGTGACTATGATGGCGACACTATCACTGTGATATGGGATGAAAGAATTGTAGGGTCATTCGAAAGCGTACCGGTACCGGAACTGCCCACAAAGCAACAGTGTGGCGTCAAATCCGAGACCCAACTTGTAGGGTCAATATTTACTGGCCCAGAACCTTCAGCACCACAATTGAACAAGTTCATCTACGGATGTTGCAGGATCAATGGAGTAGGAAGTCGGCTTGGGGAGGTGACAAAACTTCTTGAGAAGCTCAACTACGCCAACCCCAACAACATCACGACCTTGGAAGGCAGGATGCTGGCGGCGCTGGCCGGCTATCTCGTTGATGGTCCAAAGCATGGCGATTCCTTTGACACCAGTACTTGGCGGACTTTGAGAAAGATTATCAGCAACAGGTACGAGTTCTTTCGCCTACCGGACATTCCAGCATATGATAATGAAAACGTCATCACGTCCGGCCGCAAGTTGAGAAATGGCGAATGCATGAACATCCTAGATCACCTAAAATTCGACGTGGCAGACGCAAAGAGCAAGGAGATTCTACAGGATTTCAACCAGCAACTTGTACCTGTTTGGAGACGCGATTCCGATCTCGACGAACCATACCAGAAGGCTTGGAGGCGAGCCGAAGGGTTCAAGGGCGAGCAGAAACAAGCAATGAAGTTGTTGTTGAATGACCTCAAATCCAAAATCCTAAAGGTCCATACAGATTGGCAGACTAGACATGCACGAAACGAGATGATGAGAAACCGAAAGGATATCGGCAAAGACGCGGTGCAGATTGATTTCACAAAAATGACAGAAGAACTCAGAGATGACCTTGCGGCAATTACCCCACTGGAAGCGGACTGTTATATTTATGATGATTTCCTCTTGGACGGGGGTGCAAAGGGCACAGAATGGTCGATTCTGAAGGCTTCTTCGGTCTACCACGAACATTACAAGGCCAAAATGCCTTGGAAGCTAGTCGGTGAGGAATTGTGCCATATCAAGGCGGCTGCCTTGAGGAAACACGGCGTACGGATTCGAGTGATGACGCAGGACATGCGTGATCACATGAGGTTCAATACGAAGAAGCAGCTACAGATTGCTGAGGCTGTTGGAGATGACGTGTCTGACGAGACGACGAATATTGTTGAGGAATGACTAACTGCAAGGCGTTCACGGATGAGCTTTGGGCTATGCAGGGTTTGCTGGTCAATGCTATAGGTGCATTTGCACATTTATGTTGTTCAGATACCCGGTTTGCGTGGATTGATATGGCGTCAGATCTGATCTTAAGGGATGCGAAGTATGACCGAAAAGTTTGGTTCTCCTGCACTTAGAGTGAAATGACTGGAAGGCCAGCTTTGTAGACAATGTGTCAAATGGCTTCTGTTGCAGGTCTTCATGTTGATAGCAGCCACGTATTTAGTTCTATGACTTCCAAAGGCTCATTTACGCACCCGCTGAACCGTGTTGTGCCATAATAACTAGTACAGGAGCAGAGTATCCAGTATCCAGTATCAGCAACCATGCTTCACAGGCCCTAAATTCCGTCGACTAAGGCAGACCCTCTCCCTTTCATAACACCTTACTACAGTACCTTAGCACTAGAAATGCCCAAAGACCCCAACGCCATACTCCATCGCAAGCCCTCGCAACCCTTCCCACACAGCACAATGCAGCCCACCCGTGCATGCTTCATCATCAATACCGGTACAGTAAGTAGTAAGCTTAGTCTAGCGCGGCAACCTCTCGTACCGCCCCCTCTCAACCATACTCTTGCCCCTCTTCCTGCTTCCTCCGCCGCCACCCGCGCTGCTTTCTTTCCTCTCGTGCGCGGCGATCTTCTTTGCGGCGGGAGGAGGGGGCGGAGGAGCGACAGGCGGGAATAGACTCACATTCGCTCCTTTCGAGGATCTCTTCCTGTGGGCTGGGAGTGGTTTCTGCCTGTTCATGATTTTGTCGTGCTTGTCTTTGTCCGTCGCTGTACCTGGCTTGCGGCTCGCGTCGACTTTGACTTTGAGATTGACATTGGGATTGACATTGGCATTGTCGTTCTCTTTGTCCGCACCTACGCCTGCGCCTGCGCCTGAGGTAGTAGCGCCAGCCCGGGTCTCACACTTCCCGTCCTTTTCTTTCCCCATTTGCACAGCATTCGCGGCCGCACCCCCGCTAACACTTCTGCCGGTCTCCGCCCCACCCCCAGCACCAGCACCATTGCCATTTTCACCCCTCCCCCTCCCCCCAAACCCAAACTCGAACCCCGAAAAACTCAACCGCCGACTCACGCGCGTACTCGCCCGGTTGCCCCTCAACCCCATCTCCGTCAACCGCCGGATCGCCGGATCAGCGCTCAACGGCGCCGATCTTTCCTTCAGTGCGGCGGGACACCATTCGGGCGGCGGAGCCTCAAGTTCTTCTGATCGAGGTCTACTGGGTGGTGCTTTGAGGTTCAACGCTGTGGTAAGATCCATTGAGCCGGCTGGTGTATTCGCCGTCGTGCCCGTGCCCGATGACAGCGGCAATGCGCACGAGCTCTTGAGGTCGGATTTCGAGGCGTTGCTGTAGAGGGCTGGGCGGTTCGCTTTTGTGGGAGATTGGGGCGGCATGTGGAGGTTGGATTTGGATTTAGCGGTCGCTGTATGTTCGGCCTTCAGACGCTCGAGTTCGCGGAGTTGGAGCTGGAAGGTGGTGGGGGTGGGCAGGGAGGGGATGTTTGAGAGGGGGCGGGAGGTGAGGTGGCCGGAGGCGAAGAGGGGGAGGTCCGTGGGGTGTGGGTGTGTTGCTGCTGGTATTGGCATGGAGATGGAGGGGAACTGTAACTGTAGTTGAGTGAGGGGGAGGGTGGATAGGGTGGCGGTTGTGCAGGTGCTTTGGCGGGAACTGCTGAGGGCCAGGATGCTTTCTTCGTCGAGAGTGTTCAGGGAGCGGTCGCGGTCGCGGTCTGTGCGTGTTCTTCGGCCGGTGATGTTGAGCTCGAAGGTGCGGTATGTTGGGCTGGGCGATACTGTGCTTTCGCGGTCGAGGGTGACGCCGCGGCTCCGGGTGTTGGCTCTTTTTTCTGCGGAGAGCGCGAGGGTTTGTTCGTCTTCGCTCGTGGTTGTGAGGGGGCTGGTGAGGGTTTCGGTGCTGCCGTAGGCGCTGCTGACGAGGGTTCTGCGGCGGTCGCGGTGGCGGGTGGGGTATGTGGTGTATTCGAAGTGGAAGAGGCCGATGGGGACGTGGCGGCCGTTGATCTCAAGGAGAATGAAGACGGAGAAGATTAGGACGCTGTGTATGAATCAGTTTGCCTGTTCTGGTTGTGTTCTGTCGCTGTTGTTGCGCGGTGAAGGGGTCTGGACTGTACTTACAGCATCACCACGTTCAAGCTCACTAGGGCCCGGTATACCCAGCATCCAAGGCCTGCTTGCCATGCTACTGCGTCACCCTTGACATCGCCGCTCTGGCAAAGGGGTGACGATAACGCTTTGACTAGGCCGACAGTTGTCGCCACGATCCAACAGACAATGAGGATCTTCGGTAGGTGGACTGTTGTTCTTGCCAACCAGGACTTTGGTCGGTTTGAGCTAGAGATGATAGACTGGAGAATGAGATATACGAACGACAACACCGACTAGCATGTGTTAGTATGATGCTGTCCTTTTGGTGGGGGAGGAGATGGACGTACGCAGAGAATGGATACAGTCACGCTTGCCCCGATGTTGTTGTCGACTGCACCGAGGACGTGGAGGAAGATTGCGCATGCAGCGGTACCGAAGGTGGTGAGGGCTATCAGCCAGAGGTTGATGAAGATGAGGACTGCGGTTGAGAACGTTATTGGTGACATTATGGGCGGTGTCTATATCAATCACCAGAGGCTCCGCGTGTTCGTAAATTTCAGCTTGTTGTCGTGATGCTTGATGCCGTCGTGCTTGTCGTCGAGATGCCGTCATACGAGCCTTGTCACCCTTAAACTTACCTGGGTTGCAGCATGGTAAGGAAAAGAAGCGACTGAAGACAGGTGAGCTTGACGTGGCCTGCCATCCTTGCTGTGATCTGTGCTTATCGGTGGTTTTTCAGAAGAATGTCATGTATTAGCGGGCTGGCATGCACGAGCGTCCGAGTGGGTCTTGAAGGGATGAATCTTGAAATTGCGTTATGCTCTGTTAGACAATGGCACTGAGACAAATGCACCAGTAACTCATTATCGATTGACGTTGAACACCGCCAGCACCATCGCTAAAGCATATACGGACGCCTCTAGCAAATACTCCACCCTGTCATCTGCTCCTTACTTGTCATCCTTGCTCTTTACCTCTTCTACCTTCTTTTTGCCCACCTCGGACCAATTCGTCGACAGAGCTGTACCATTGCTCTCGGAGAAGCTCTTCATCATGGCTCGTTGTGTGTCTGGGTCAGCGTCCTTGTAAAGCTTCTTGAAGAAGCCATCAACAGCGTCGCCACCCATGTCGGATTCGTACCCATCGTCTTCCTCTTCATCATCCGAGCCAGATCCAGCATTGTCCTGTTTGTCGCTGTCCGACTTCTTCTTGGCCTTCTTTGGCTTTTTGGCGGTCAGATCGCTGGCGAGCTTATCCCAATTCTTGGGTCCTTTGCGGGAGGAGGTCGGATATGACGGTGCAGCTGTTGCAGTTGCGCTTGACGTCTGTAGGGTGGACATCACCGCTGCTCTCGCCGAACCCTCATCTGGGGCCGCGCCGTTGGACTTCTGTAGAGGTGCTGTGCCTTCCAGATTGGCCCACTTCTTGCCTTGTTCAACTTTTGCGAGGGTGATTTCGACTTTAGTGGACATGACCTGATGTTTAGACCTCGATGGATCGATGAGGGCAGATAGAGGATCGAGGCTGAAAGAAAACGAAGATGAGAGGTCAGAGGGATGTGGGAAGGAAATCGAGACGGAATCTTCTTCGATGTCTACCTCGGTCTTATCCTTCTGCACGCCTTTTGCGTAGATTGTGATGATGACGTTCTGGCTGTTCTGATACCACTCGTGGCGGATTTTCTGAGGTGCTGGAGTGGTCGTTGCAGGCGTACTCGATGCCGTTGCGACATTTTGTGCTGTGGTCGTTGCTGTAGTACTGCTGGCAGGCGCATCATCCTGCTCCTCCCCATCAAAATTGAACGTGCCATCCTTCTTCAATTGCTTCTGCAGGATCTTCTTGAGCGCCTTGTCGTCTGGCAGAGGTGTAGAGGGATACTCGGCGGCGGTGGGTTGCTGTGCATTGATCTTCAATTTGCTGTCGATCTTGGCTGACCACATGTCGTGCTCCATGGTCTGAGGTTTGCTGTTGCTCGGCCGCCATCTCTTCATGCTGTCAATAACAACTTTGGCGTCGGCGTATTTCTCCAGATTGTAGAGTGCTACGACTCTTCTATGTTGTGCTGCTTGAATCTTGTCTCGTTTGCCTCTCTTCTGACCACAAAGCACACCATACTCTGCATCTTGTAGTGATAGATCGTGCCGGGCAGGCTTCAGGCGGCTGAAAGCTATCGACCTCTGTGTGAAGTAATCGGGCGAAGTTGGGTGATCGATAAGCGCTTTGGTGTACTCGACCACCGCTGTAGCTGGGTCACCCTCGGTCAGAGCCTTGGCCCCTCGATTTGCATGCTCCATTCTATATGTATTTAGACTGTCAGTTGTACAAAGGTAGATGTTTAGTAAGTGGTAGGATAGAAAGCAGACAAGACTGCTCAAATAGAAAAAGGTGCGGGGAATTGATGCCTTTTGTCACTTCAAGAGCACGCTGCAAACACAGTCACCACAGTCAACACAACCAGCAGCATTAGGCTGTGCAGAAGTGTCTCGGAACAGTGACGAGCTTGCACACATAGAAATCTGCTTCTCTGCGACGATCTGCCATGTTAGCAGAAGACGGAAGTCGCGGTGAACTCATTGAAGCCATCTGGTCACGTGAGCACTGAGACCTCGAGTTGCGCTTGCTTGTCGTTTCGTGGGAGGATCATTTGTATCGAGCAAGAGTATTGCAGCAGAAGTAGAGCGCTGGAAATAGAGTCAGACAACCTTTTTGGTGAAGACAACTGATACCAATGACATCTTTCTTCTCCAATTTCCATGCTACGGAAGTACCTTTAATATGAGCCAGCTAATCCTTCCCTACCTAACACACCATTTCTACGCCGTCTCTTGCACATTACAGAATTCCTATTGAACTGACGTCGAAGATGAACTCCTCTTTGAACGGGAAAGTCGTCCTCATCACAGGTGCAGCATCCGGTATAGGCAGGGCAACGGCTATCAAGTTATCCAAGCTTGGATGCGCGCTCGCTCTGACAGATGTCGTCGAGACTGACCTGGGTGAGACTGCGGAATCATGCCACACCGAGAAGATCATCACGGCAGAATTGGACGTATCAAACGCCGAACAATGTGAGCTAGTCCTCAAAGAGACGGTAGAATACTTTGGGAGGCTGGACCACATCTTCAACTGTGCCGGAATAAACCCCACTCCCTACCCTCTGCTCGACCTTCCAGAAGGCTATTTTGACAAGCTGGTGGCGGTCAACCTCAAAGGCACTTATAATGTCACTAAGGCCGCCCTGCCACACCTGAAAGAACATGCTGGTTGTTCCTTTGTCAACGTGAGCTCAATCCTAGGTCTGAAACCAAGCAAATTGCAGGCCACCTATTGCGCAACAAAATATGCTATCATCGGCTTCTCCAAGTCCATGGCCTTGGAGTTGGGCGAGAAAGGTATCAGAGTCAATGTTGTCGCTCCTGGCTTCATTCACACCCCAACAAATGCTAGTGTTGTGGCAGGTCCTGATTCTGTCAAGAGTGCCGAACAGAGCGTAAGCTTGGGAAGGCTGGGAACCCCAGCAGAGATCGCAGATGTTGTGGCTTTCTTGATGAGTGACGAAGCGAAGTACATGAATGGCAGTGTAGTTGAGATCAATGGTGGTTTGGCTAATTGAGGCAATTACCTGCGGTGGCCAAATGTTTCCTAGGTCGAATGTGAGATTGAGTTGCTTTCACTGGTTGAAATATTCACTCGGTTGCTCGCAATCGCCAAGGCTGATGCACGAAGCGAACATTTCCCACGTTGTATCAAGAGGACCTTGCTGAGAATGCCCATCTTCATCTCAGTCTACTGCAACTGTCGCGCTTGGTCGTCGCCTTCCAGCATACGACTTTCCCATCCCGGCTTTCAGACATCCTGCGCAGCCAGGTCAACGTAGTAATGTCGTCGGCCACTCGAACTACCCCTTCGGGCAAAGGCAGAAGTCCTAGTAAGTCCAAATCACAGTGACAGGATAGCAGGCTCATGTCTAATCAGAAGTTGTCCACACGATGCAGAACCTCTCCCTCCACGATCAGACGACTGCAAATGCTCAACCGAACGCCATAGTGTCAGACCTGCTTCCCGAAGAAGTCACTCTTCCACCTTTGCTCCGAGCACCACTGGAGATCCGACAGGCAATCTACGGCCATTTTCTTCGTGCCGATACTGGTGTTATTTATGGCAACACAGAGGTGCCGGACGATTTCAATTGGAAGATTCTGTCAGTCTGCCGGCAAGTACGAGAAGAAGCCTGGCAGTATTTCAGTACCTCAAACAAATGGATCCAGTTTGCGGTTTTCTCCCACCAGGACGACAAAGGTCCATTTCCGCTCGAGAAGCCTGGCCACTTCGAAGCGCCGCTTCAGCTCTTCCCAAAGAAACAGATGAACACTGTGGTGGCAGAATGTGTTCTTACAATTCGCATCGGCCATGGTTGTGGCCTAAAGAAACTTCCATCGACTGCAAAGCAGGTACACCGGATTGTATTCGCCTACAACGAGGTTTCGTGGATCACGTTCTGCATGCTGCTTTCACAGTGGATCGAGGAGTATCGGAACGTATCGTTCGACCTCAATCAGAGATATAAAAAAGGCTATACCTCACTTGTTCACGAGATCTTGATCTACCTGATGCTTGTGAGGAGAGCTGAACGAGCTCGATTCACTTCAATGATGGATCAACCTCTGTTCGAACGAATGGCGCAAAACATGACCAAAAACTTTACTTCACAAGAATCCTGGCACAACATCATTACTGGGCTGACTGAAGAGGTGCAATTGTGTCACAGACAAGGCGATCTGACTATCGGGTACATCCTAGCTGATTACGCCAAGAAGGAAGTCGCTAGATTCAACCCTCTATCAACGGATGGCCTGGAGTCGGTATTTGAGCCAAGAATATACGCCTCTTATTCACTTGCAACCGACCTGCATATTGCTTTTGCAGAATTGCTCAACGCAGTGATCGGAACTGATAGAGGAGTTGAGGATTACTTCTCAAGGGACGCAATTGACGCTATTCTTGAATACAGAGACGCTGCAGCTGTTGTGTTCGCCTTTCCAGGTATGACAGTGTCACAGCGATGCAAGGCTTATTACCATCGAGGACTAGCATCTATGTATATGGCTAGGTACGCTTGCGATCCGGCGAACTTGGAACTGGCAAAGTCTCGGAGGGCACCTGGTGTGCGCTGGGATGACACCAAGGCTTTATTCATAGCAGCTGCTAAAGACTTCCAATATGCCGGCGATATCGACCCTTTGATAGCGGTGTCCGAGATAGCTATATGCAAGAATCTTAGCGCAAAGCATGGGCTAATGGAGGACATAAAGCCGGAGATTGTCGAGATTGATCTACCAGGTTATGGCATTTGGCGTGGTGATCCTAACTACTGGAAGTCAGGACCGTTGCCGAGCAATCTTGCGCAGCAGATGTACTCCACCTTTCAAGAACAAGAGAATCACGCGAAGACCGAAAAGGAATTGAAAAAGCTTCAGCACGATCTCGGCATCAAGTGGAGAGAGGGACCTGCTGGTCTGTTACGCCTCCTCGCTGACTAAGACCCGAGACTTGTACCAATTCAGGCTGAAGAAGCTTACAGTGACCGAGACGGTGCGCGGTGATCGTAGAGGGGCTAGTGGACGTCACAGGAAAGCATGACCTGGTGCTTGAAGGTGCTGAAAGGTTATCTTGAATAGGCAAGAAACGAAGGACGGTAGTGGGTACAGCGACTTGATGAAGAAACACTGCCTAGCGCATCGACGCTCTTGTCACTCCTTTTGAATAACTAGAACGCAAGAATCCAACAACACTGTTTGGTATGCGCCAGGTGAAGATTCATCGAACGTGGTAGAAATACAAGCTTGAAAGACAAGGCGTCTGGTCTTTGAGCTACCTATAAACAGACATAAGTCCAGTGCGTATTCTCTGCTGAAGCCAGTGCAACCCCAGCCTCTCGCATCAAATTCAGCGCCTTGTCTCTTCTTCGTCGCCTTCAGCCTTGAGGAGATTCCACTGCCGAACGATGACACTTCATCTTCAGGAAAGACCAGCGGCTTGCTTCTACTCAGGGGTCGTGCCCACTAAGCTAGATATCTCCGGCTACCGACCTTAAGGTCGAGTCCGATCGTCTCCATCTCGCTGCGTGTGAGCAAGCCGTCTCCCGCAAGGCTCTGTCAATCAATGGCCGTCAGTGGGATTGGCACTCTTCGTCAGCACCACAACGGTGGTCGTTTGATCTCACGTGAACCAAGTCTCTTTGTGTCGAGAGACATATTGACTGGTGGTCTTCGGTGACAGCACTCAGCCAGATTGGGTGGTCAAGGAGCATCCTGCAGCGATTGGAAAGTCGCGCTAATCCATCACAGAGTAACCTGCCCTCTGCCGAGGTCGATGACGCGATGCAACGTTTGTCATGTTTGCGCAACATTTTCGAGCTGGGGACTTCGATATCGAGGCATTTCCGTCCCACGCAACCAGTACTGCTGTGTGCCACCCTCTCAAGACACTCTTCTCATACCTCACACTAATCTCATCGACTGTAATGGCAAACGTAGCTCGCTCATCCTTGCGCCGTTTCACCACACAAGC
>Ga0210040_10003232_pt1 | contig 22232 bp, 18 predicted proteins | sample CryGeyCG12114_NA_FD_185462 | JGI IMG/M metagenome (GOLD analysis project Ga0210040, IMG submission 185462) | Groundwater microbial communities from aquifer - Crystal Geyser CG19_WC_8/21/14_NA (SPAdes) (version 2) | ecosystem: Environmental > Aquatic > Deep subsurface > Groundwater | place: USA...
TTCACGCCCGGCTCTCATCGAAGCAACAGAGATCGGTGGAGACAGCGAGCGACGCGAATGACAGAGGAAACCTTTACTTCCACACTACCGAAGCTCAACATAGCATAGCATGACGAAACCTCCCACGGGCGGTCTTAGCTTGAGACAACCATGGAACCGTGTGCAACTCATGGCTGTGTTGTCTGCCTTGTCCATGGACCTCCATGCTCTTGGTGTGAGACCGCATCAAGGACCTTCAGTTATTACCATGGTTGTCTGGCTTTAATCAAGACGATGTACGGGCTGAAAAGCACCCTACAGTGTGTTGCTGGAAAGGACAGGGGCAGCTGAGCCACTAGTGGCCGGCTTCAGCTGGCGGCCACGTCGCAGCCCGAACAAGCTTGTGAAAACACCTCAACGTGAGCAATTACCTGGGTAAGCGGGAACCAGGATGCAAGAAGTAGTCGTTCCCAACGGCTGGTTGCGGGACCCTGAAATAGTCTCACGAGTAGCACAGATATGAAGGATTGGAAAGATACGGCAGTAGGACGCATGACATAGAGGAAGTCACAAGAAGAGGGATGAGAAATGGAGGCTTTATTGAGTATGCTCCGAAGTACTTGGCTGAGCATTAGCAAAGAAAAGTAGGCTGAATGTTACTCTTTCAGAAAGTCACCAGAACGCCCTCGCTAATACAAGCTTGATGCTGAAGCACGTCTAGAAGTCTGTTGATGCGTTCCCAATCTTATCGTTGATGTCGAGCACTGAATACTGCTTGACCAGATGTCCCTCTCCTCCTTTCGCCAGATCAATGCCGAAAACATAAAATCCCCCTTCATTAGTGACGACCATGATTTGAGGGGTGTTGCTCGACATGGCCACCACCGACCTGATCGGACCTGTAGATTGGCCAGAAGCCGGCTTCGGCAACCTGATCCATGCAAAGTCACGGTTCGGTTCCCACATCTCGGCGACGCCCTTGGGCAGGTATCCGCCGAAATTGCTGGCAAAGCTTGTACCTACCGTCTGAGAAGTTCTTCGAATCATGCCCATGAAACTGGCATTTGGCTTCCTCGAGGTTAGCGAAGCAGGATCCCCATCTTGCTCTTCGTCGCCACCAAAGTAGGGATTCGTATCGCTACTATGGCTGAGCCGTTTCGAGGAGGGCGATGTTGGCCACGCAGGCGAGGTTGGCTCGTCTCCGGTTGCCATGTTCTGTGGACCTAGCTTGAATATGTGGATAGTCTCGGATGCTGAAGACACGCACAGTAGCGTAGTTGTGATATTGAAAGCCATACTGTAGATCCGCGAAGGCATGGAGCCTCTTCTAAACTGGTAGAGTTTGTGGCCATCCGGAATAGAAAAGACTCGTATTATTGTTCCCTTGTCGGAAGCTGTCGCCATGATTGTACCCTCGTTGTTGAATATGATACAAGATAAGGGGGACTTGTGTGCTTCAACCACGTTAATGGCTTCTAGCTTTAGCGCATCGAACAGCAATATTTCACCCGAAGTGGGAGATATGTGCGTGCTATTTGGTGGTACATGGGCTGGAGCCGAAGCAGCCTTTTGCGGTAGGGGATAGGCTAGGTAGCAGTTGTCGGAGGAAGGAGATAAAGCACATATGGCAGCTGGGTTCGGGGAGGTCTCAATGGTGTAGAGGAGCTTCATGTTCTGGATGTCGTAGACATACAGCTCTCCCTCCAGCACTACCACTAATCTTTTCCTGTTCATGCGGATAGCTAGGATGGAGGTGGCAAAGGTCATTTCGCATATCAGAGAATCTCTTTTGGTATTCTTGATCTGGAGACGGCGGGGCGAGAGTACCAGGGCTACAAGAGACGAAGAGAAAAGGACTTCGACCATAGCAATATGCCCATCTCTTGTCTCGTACGTCTTCGCGAAGGGCTCCGTAGTGAACAGGCGGAAGCCTCGAGAGGTCCCTGCGAGAGCTCAGCATGTCGCAGCCCCAGAGTGTTGACCTCACTCACCTACAGCCAAGTGGCTGTAGTCCTGGTTGAACGTCACAAAGTTCATCGCCATGGTGTCAGCGGGATAGGAATGCTCGCATGCCTCGAATTGCGATCCAGTAGCGATGCTGAAGATCCCGAGACTCGACAAACTCTAGGCCAGTCACTCAAATTGTTTCAACCAGATCATGTCCTGGCACAAAGGGTGAATCCTAGATGTCGACACAAGTTGACCAAGGTCACGGGCAGTGGTACGTGACAACCGCACTTCAATAAATTTCAGGCAGTCACTGCTGGCATGTGACGTCGTTTGGTGCCTGCCAAACACGAAAGACCCGTGCCTGAAAGCGTCTCACAGTTAAGCTTACCACCTATGTCCAATGAAATACAGTACGCGTGGACGCGTTGCTGGTCATCTCATCTGTCTTCAAGCTCTCCGGATTTTAAATATTCAACAAAACATCACTAAGCCATGGTAGAAACCATGGACATTGACACAGATGAGCCCAGAGGCACCAAGAGGACTGCCTCCGAGGCTGGTCTGCCACCTGAGGCACCTCGACGCATCAAGGCACGTTTTTCAATGAAAGGTAGGGCCAATCAAGAGCTGATGGTAGTAAGCCGCTAGATGAAGATGTCGTTAACAAGATCGCTGCTGGTGAAATCATTGTCGCGCCAATGAATGCATTGAAGGAGATGATGGAGAACTCTATCGATGCTGGCTCAACGGCCATAGAGATACTGGTCAGAGATGGTGGGTTGAAGCTGCTCCAGATCACGGACAATGGCCACGGGATTGAGGTCGGTGCTTCAATCTCTCCTGTTGTTTCCTGCTGACGACGAGCAGAAAGATGATCTTCCAATTCTTTGCGAACGTCACACTACTTCAAAGCTCAAAGATTTTGATGATCTCATGTCTATTGCCACATACGGCTTTCGGGGTGAAGCGCTGGCAAGTATCAGCCACATTGCTCATTTGAGAGTCACTACGAAGACTGCTGGCTCGAGCTGCGCGTGGCAGGCACATTACCAGGATGGGAAGCTGATTCCTCCAAAACCCGGACAAAGCCCTGATCCCAAACCCTGTGCTGGCCGGCCCGGTACCCAAATTACTGTCGAAGATCTGTTCTACAACATCCCGAATCGACGTCGGGCGTTCAAATCTCCCAGTGAAGAATATACGAAGATTCTGGATGTCATTACTCGCTACGCTGTTCACTGTGAGCACGTAGCATTTTCGATAAAGAAGCACGGTGAGGCAGGGGCAGGCTTCTCTGTTGCTGCAGCAGCCACCAAGATCGATAGGATCAAGCAGGCTCATGGTGCTGCGCTCGCCAAAGAGCTAATTGAGTTCAAGACGGAAAACGACAAATGGGGGTTTACCGCCTCAGGCTACTGCAGCAATGCAAACTACAGCGCGAAGAGAACCACCATCTTACTCTTTATCAACCACCGATCAGTCGAGTCGTCAGCTGTGAAGAAAGCAGTTGAGCAAGCATACCAGCTATTCCTGCCCAAGGGTGGTCATCCCTTCGTCTATCTTAGCCTTGAAATCGATCCAGCCAGAGTCGACGTGAATGTACATCCAACCAAGCGAGAAGTACATTTCCTGAGCGAGGACGAGATCATTGACATGGTTTGCGAAGAGATCAGAGAACGTCTGACACAAGTAGACACAAGTCGGACTTTCAAGACACAAACGTTAATCCCAACGATTGGTCACGGCAGCATCAGCCGACAGGAGTCTCATCCGGATGAGATGGACCGAGATGTAGACTCACCGACAACCCAACAACCACGAACACCGGCACCGAAACGACCGTACGAAAACAACCTTGTCCGTACAGACTCTAAACTCCGCAAAATCACCTCAATGCTGCCACCCGCCCTAACACCTTCACATTCAGTTGACCAAGCAGCGAATCAACAAGACCACGCTGCTCCCACTACACCTACCCTCAACAGCGTCACCTACCACATCACAAACCGCCAACAAGTCCCCATCCGCCTAACCTCAATCAAGGCCCTCCGTTCTCGTGTCCGCGACGCCCTTCACAGCCCTCTAACTGAAACATTCGCCAGCCTAACCTACGTCGGCCTCGTCGACCCCTCGCGCCGCCTCGCCGCAATGCAATCCGGCGTCAACCTCTACCTGGTCGACTACGGCCTAATCAGCAACGAGCTCTTCTACCAAATCGGCATAACAGACTTCGGAAACTTCGGCGCCATCCAACTTCGTCCCGCCGACGCCGAACCCCTCCCATTAAAGGAAATCCTGCTAGTAGCCGCAGAAATGGAAGTCGAAACCGACTCGTCAATGAAAGACCTAAGTCCAACCGCCATCGCCCAAAAAGTCTACAACCAGCTGTACAGCAAACGCGAGATGCTAAAAGAGTACTTCAGCCTCGAAATTGACGACAACGGCAATCTACTTACGATCCCGCTGCTGATCAAAAACTACATGCCGTGTATGGGCAAACTGCCCACCTTCCTCCTTCGACTGGGACCATTCGTCAACTGGACGGATGAGACGGACTGTTTTAGGACATTCCTCATCGAGCTCGCGGGGTTCTATGTGCCCGAGAAACTGCCGCGACAGAAACAGCAAGTCAACGCAGGGAAGGCTAAGGAGAAGGAGCCGTTACCAGCGAAGGGTGTAGATGACGATGTGGCGATGGCAATGGCGGATGTACAGGGCGAGCAACAGCCGCCGAGCAAAGACAAGGGACCCGAAGACGATGAAGATCCGTACATCGCGAGACGAAGGCACGAGATCGAATATGCGCTTGAGCACGTCCTGTTCCCTGCGTTCCGGTCGCGCTTGCTGGCCACGCAGGGTATGTTGCAGGGTGTCGTTGAGATCGCGAACTTGAAGGGCTTATATCGGGTCTTTGAGCGCTGTTAGCTACTAAACAGACAGACAGACAACTCAACTCAACTCGACTTGCCCTGCGTCGTTCCATGCAGCTTGAGCTGGATCAATATCCGCACTCAAATCATGGACCCGTCTGTTCCCAAGAGAGATAGTGATAGAGAAGGAGGTAGTCTTGGATTCAACGTAGCACGTACTTGTCGCAGCTGTACTGTCTCTCCGTCCCGCAGTACCAAAGCGCTAAGATAGTCGGTCGGTCAGTCAGTCACGCACGACATGGTATGCCATGCTATGCTGTCATTCTATGCTATGCACATACACTGAATAGTCCGTCTGTTGTCTGTCTATATGCTCTGGTGCAGAATACCCAAATTGTGTACATGTTTATATTCATATTCATTTGACATTCGTAAATGTTCGTTGGTCTCGTCTCGTGGGCCGTCCGCATTGCTTTAAATCTGGCTCTTGTGCCTGATTCACGCGTCTCTTCTCTTGTCTTCTCTTCTTTTCTTGTGGGGTTGTCCGAATGTCGGTATCAATGTCAATGTTCGGTGCTGCGCTGCGCTGCGCTGCTAACCCTGCTCGATTTGCAGCTAATAGCCGGATTCACATGCATACCTTACTCGTCACCGCTTCGTTATGGACGGTGCATACCATCTCAGATCCGATCCAGTGAGTATCCTCGAGCCACACACACCCCTTCAGATCAAATCAACTCTTCTTGCCATCACTGTCAAACACCTCCTTATAATACTTCTTCACCCTATCACAAGTCGCCTTATCCCGTTTCCGTACCTGCTCAAGCGCAAACCGATCCGGCTTCCCCCCAGCAACCCACAACCCCAACAGATCCCCACAAGCAGCATCCTCAATCGTCTCCCAGAACCTCTTCTCCAAGTCAAACCCAAACAGCTCGATCGAATGCGCTTTCTCCACCCAACACCGCACGCTCCGCCCGTCGCTGTCCCGAGTAGGCGTGTGCACGCCTTTGATCTCGTCGTCGAAGATCGTGATCGGGTCGAACTTGGGCACGTTCGCGTGGATGAACAGCGGCTTCACACGCTCTGTGCCGGCCGGTTTCTGGAGACTGGGATCCGGATGTGCGATTTCCTCTGGGTTGACGGCTGGTGGCCTGGTCTGCTGCGAGAGCGCGAAGAAATCCTGGACCGGGTCGTACTGGACCATCGCGGTGCCGATGTACTCCCCGTTGCTATCGTGGCGTCCTAGACTTCCAACGGGGTGGTGCACGAAGTAGAAGGGCTCGCCCACAGCCGCAGCAGCCCAAGGGAACGTCTCCTTGTCGCCTTGACCGGGACCGTCCTGCGATTGGAGGAGGTAGAAGTAGTCCGGGCCGTAGTAGTTGTAGTAGACTGCTAGCATGATGCCGATGCCGTGCTTGGATTTTGAGTACATCATCTCGCCGCTTTCTGTGGCGGGGCGCTCGTTCAGAGGCGGAGGACGAGCGATCTTCGCGACGTCGAAGAAGTAAGGAGATTCGCTTGCGTACCAGAAGTCGGGCCAGAGGACTAGACCCGAGTCGGTGAAGGGCAGGGAATGGAATAGATGTTCCGGGTTTGAGATTGGCCAGGCATCGCTGTCGAGGAGGAGCACGTCTTCAAAACTGCTGAAGAGGATCGAGAAGACCTTGTATTGGTATGTGTTGAGGTTGACGGTCGTGTCCGCGGCTAAGAAGATGTCGCTGAGATAGAGGCATTTCGCGTCAAGGCTCGGGAACACCTTGGAGCAGAATGCATTGGTGTATGGCGTGGGCTTATTCAGGAAGATCTCGACGGGGATGTTCGTGCCTGTTTTGCGGAGCATTCGAAGGGAAATGCTGAGGATCGCTAGTAGGCTCTCAGAAGCGGTTGTGACGATACCGCGCGACCCAGCGTTGTACGCGAGACTAGTTGGCATCGATCGGATGTCCGTGATAAAGTTTGAGTGAGCGGCCTTCATCCTTGAAACGTCCGCTTCGTCCATCCAGAGGACGTCCGGTCTCGGGTGATTATGATCGGGGTCGTAAGGTATTTCTGGGTTTCTAGGGACAACTAAATCCGGTCGCTTTAGACATTGTGGGTTGTTGTTGAGGATCAACCCGTACAGAGACTTCCAGAGTCGTGCGTGCTGGGGGATGAGTGGGTTGTATGTTCGTTCATATGCCATTGGTGCATTGTAAGCACTCGTTTGGCCGATTGTGCCATGATGATGGACGGTGAAAATTAGTATGCACAGAAGGGCAACCGCGCCGAAAAGTGCGTAATGTCGTCGTTTCCGTCGTGTTGGTTTCCATTTGGGCATGGTCATACCCAAATGCTAGCAACGCTCCTTCCGTTCCGTCAAACTTCTTGGCATTGGTATCGTAATCTCATACGAGAACATGGCGAGCGTAAGTATCATCAGTATTCGCTCAGCAAAGCATGGTAGAAATACAGGTTCGTGAAGCAGATGTACGCTCAATTACAACACTGAAGTCGATGAAAATGGAAGATTGTGTGGTATGAAAGAACTCATGAAGAAGGGATTTGAAGCCGTCAAGATCGTTCATAGCGGAGTTGAGGTGGAGGAGACTAGAGATAAGATTTTGGATATCCCTGGCAACGGTACTCAACTTTGCAGCCTTCTATTTCTATAACGACAAGGCTACGAGTTGTCTGAGAGGGCTGCCGCTTGTCTTAGACCTCCGTCTGATTACCATGTGGCAGGTAAAAGTGGTTGGCTGCGGATCCGATGAGAGGACCGAATTGAGAAACAGGTTTTAGAATTGGAAGCCGGAGAACGGTACGGACGCTATCGGACACGTTTCATGTTTCGCCAAGCACCGTCGGCAAGTCAAAGCCGCTTTTGCCGCGCAGACTAGCTTATTATTTCGGCACCGTTGTGGCTGGAGGAACTTAGCATACTATTTCAACAGCAAGAACGATAGATCAACTGTACATCAAGCTCGTAAGTCGTGTCGTGTTTGTCATTTTCACACACCACCTCAGCACAAAAATGCCGCCAAAATCCGTTGCTCGAGACCAGTGCGCTTTCGCTTTTGCTTCCTTACGCCTCCCAAAATGAGCCATGTAAAAATATCATCGTTGGAAAAAAGGTAACGAGATCAGAACGTCTCTGAGCACTCGGACCAAGCGCCATCGCTGCCGTTCACTCGCAGGATATCCTCGGCGCGTTCGTCGATCCTTTCGTGCACACGCATTTTTGGAGGAGGGGCCATATGTCCATATGGACCTCCTGCTCGCTTTCCATACACTTTGGAGTGATGCGCGTCACGAGCGTCATGTTCTGCTTCCATCTCACTCGCATCTGAATATGTCTCCCAATTTTCACTACCACCAGCGGTAGTCCCAGTGGTCAAATTGGACGAAGTATTGGACGTCTGTCGAGATGCAGGTCTGGCCGGGTTTTGTTGTACCGAAGCGTGGAAACTCGTGTGTTGCTGGTAGTGCTTCTCTCGGTTGATCATAGATGCTGACATATACGACATCCGTTCTCGATCATCATACACGTCTTCTGGACTGATTGGTCTCACGAACTTGCTGCTCGCCTCGGAAGCCGAGCTCGATAACACGCTTGGTGGTCTGTTAGACGCACTGTATGGTGCCATGGTTGCTGGGGTCTGTTCTGCGGGAGGCTCAAATAAATTGCGCATCTTTGGCGGTGGTACACGAGGTGGACCCATCGTCCGCGTTGACTGTGCGAAATTGTGCTGACTCGATGAGAAGTCACAAGGTTGAACTGTTGGTGGAGCGCCCGCCCTGCGGCGCTCTGGAGAATTGTTCCCGTGCTGCATGTTTGCTAACGGCACTCGAGCCGGAAGTTTCGATGGCGACGTTGGTATACGCGAAGGCGGCTGGGCAGATTGGCTGGCTGACGACGGAGGATTTCGAGCGATCGGTGGTCTCGTGCTTGCCGGAGTTATCGTCACCGCTCTCAACAATGAAGCATTGCCAATAGCACTTTTCGGTCTCGGCGGTTGCACGGGTTTGGCTGCTGCTGTTGGTTTCATGATTGGCGTTGGAGCTGGAGTCTTCGAACGTGGCGGGAGGCCATTCGGAGTTTTAGATCGAGGCGGAGGTGCTTTGACTTCCAGAGCTTCCAGTTCCTCCAGATATGACTCACCATGTACCAGGAAAGGCCGACCATATTCATCTTCGTACCGTTGCAAGGTCTTCGCAAGGTCAGCAGCAACCTTGGGAAGCTCCTTTGCAATGCGTTTTCGCATTTTCTCTTCTCGCAGTAACTTGCCAGGATCCCTCTTCTCACCCTTCTGAGGCTTGAGCAGCAGTCTCGAGGCATCAGTCGCTGAGGCGGCCAAGGCATCACGATCTGCAATGAGAGATCTGTGCTTCTCTATCTGGGCAAGGATGGGGGCTCGCTGGTCTTTGAGGGTGAGAAGCCTCTCGATCTCGGCTTCGTGGGCAGATAACAGGGCGTCGCTGTAGACATCGGAGAAGGCTGGAGTGAAGTCGAGCATTTCCTCCTCCGAGAAGTACAATGCATCCCATAGCTCTTGTATCCTCACTCGCGCGTCCTCGACGAACAGATGCAGGTTTTGGCGCTTGAGCTCATTCAAGCGAGCAAGTTCATCCTCGAATTCGTTGATGGCTCTCAGACCACAACCACGATTGGCGGCAAGGAAAGCTTTGCGATCCGGCTCCTGAATGCCTAGACGATGCCAGAGTGCTTCGATGGTGGTCTTGATGTCGCTCAGTCTCTTCTCTCGCGACCTCTTCTCCTCAAGTAATTTGTCCCTCCTACTTCTCAGGCGATCCATATCAGATTGATGTAGGCCTAGTTGTTCGGGAGAGTCTCGATAATTTTGAACTATGGATGAGTCTGTCTGGGCCTGTGGGATACCAAGGTCCGACCATAATCGCACGATCTCCTCAGATATGGTCTGTACGATGTTGATTCGCTTGTTGTATTCGTCATATACTCGGGTAAACTCATCGTCGAGCGTTGCGACGTAGGAAGGTGAAAGGTCGAAGGATGGTGGGCACGAATTGCTGTTTGTCGGAGGGAGCTTGATCTTGATGAAGGAGGACTCGAGGTGAGAGGAGTAGGACTCGAGGGCTTGGACGAGCTTCTTGACTTGTTCGAAGCGTTCGCGATGCAGACGGCTGACTGTGTTGTGTTTCTCTTTGAGGTCGTGCAAACAGTCGAGCAGTGGATAGGTGAGCCTCATATCTCGGGTGTTTAGGTTGTAGCCATAATCCTTCTCGTCCTCGAGCGACTTCTCCATCTGCTTGATGGTGGTGATGATGTTTTGGGCCTCTTCGGTCAACTGGTTCTTCTCGCCATTAGCGAGGCGAAGTTGGTTGTTGAGGGTCTCTGACAGAGCTGTAAAGAGCTATCACATCACGCATTAGCTACTTGCTGGCGACCACCAGGAGTGGGAGTGCGGGAAATGGAATGGCATACCTCCGTCTCTCTTGATTCGCGTTCATTCCTTGGTACGCCTATCTCGTCGAATATCGAATGTAGTTGCCCTATTATGGTCGTGACCTGGTTCTGTAGAAAGCTTGTGTCCATTGTACCGAGCATCGTTGCCAACGGGTGCTTCACTGGAGTAATTGCATGTGGTAATATTGATTGTTCTTTGCAGCGCGAGGTCAGACCCCAAAGTGGCGATGTTCGTCGAGCGCGAGTGCTAAGTCAGTGAAAGGAACGGGCATCATGTCTAACGAAACATGTAGTACTTCGTATCGTACGGTTTATGGACGCCATTTGTTTACACCCACTAACTTGGTTAAGCGGCCAGCTACTCTGGAGCCTAATCCTTGTCTTTCCGAGCGGAGCTAGGCTACACTGCCGCTAAATGCGGCCTCAGGCTCGTCATACTGTATGCCTGGCGTCACGCCTCACCACCTGCAGCCACCTCACGACTGTTTCCTGGACCATCGTAGACTTGCGCTGATCGCAAAACTCCAGCCTCTGGAAGACTCCCAGCTTGTCGCTGCTTTTAGTCCTTTGGAGCACCATGTCGACCACTGCGGCTCAACGAACGTGGGAAGCGGAGAACGAGATCATCACGATAGACGCGGAGAAGAATGCCCTCTACACTCTTCCAGACGAAAAGACCTACAAGACCCTCGTAAATGACACGAAACCGTGGAGAGAAGATGCGAACTACTTCAAGGATGTCTACATATCTGCACTCGCCTTGCTCAAGATGACCATGCACGCTCGCTCCGGAGGCTCGATCGAGATCATGGGCCTGATGGTCGGCTACGTCTCAGGTACCTCTCTGGTCGTCACAGATGCCTTTAGACTGCCCGTCGAAGCTACTGAAACGAGAGTCAATGCTCACGCCGATGCCTACGAATACATGGCAAACTTCCCTGAAATGTCCAGGCAAAGTGATAGACAAGAGAACCTCATAGGTTGGTACCATTCCCATCCCGGCTACGGTTGTTGGCTCTCAGGAATCGATGTTGGCACACAGAAGACCTGGCAACAAAATGGTCATGTCCCTTTCGTTGCAGTAGTCATAGATCCAGACCGCACAGTTTCCGCCGGCAGAGTTGAAATCGGCGCTTTCAGAACCTACGAAGACAGTCATAGACCTTCAGACAAGCAGACGCAAGACGATGGCTTTCAGGCAATTCCCCAGGGCAAGATCGAAGACTTCGGCGCTCACGCAAACGACTACTACTCCCTCGATGTCCACCACTTCAAGTCCACTCTCGACCAGCAGCTCATTGACCTCCTCTGGAACAAGTACTGGACTTCGACCCTTGCACAATCGCCTCTCTTCACCAACGCCGAATACACAAAATTGCAGATCGCAGACCACTCTCTCAAAGTGAAGGAAGTCACACGCAAGCTGAAACACGGCGGTAGCACTGCTGGCCCCAGAAGGACTGCCGTCGAGCTTGTGCAATCATCTGACAACAAGTCCAATCTGAAGGTCAACCCCGATAAAACAATCGAGAAAATTGTGCAAGGAGGGAGCAAGATCAACAACGAAGCGCTCGCAGGTATGCTCGCGAACGATGTCAAGAACAAGCTATTCCTGGGTGTTGTGGAGGAGGCGAGACTCAATGCTGCCAAGGCACAAGCGATTGGCGCTGCGGCCGGTTCAGCTGCTATTACAACTTGAAGAACTTGAAGCAGAATGAGACACGAACATTCCTACGATGATACGACGACACGAAGCATTCAAATGCGGTTGAGACGATGAACCCTAGGATTTCCATGGAAGAGCGCCGCAGAGACCTATATGCTCCCTAGCTGCAATGCGGGCATGGTCAGGCAAGCAGATGATGGCATTGAAGCGGCAAATCCCTCGAGAGAACTTTGTTCAGAAGCCGTATTGTGTGCTCAAATACAGCTTCATGAGTCCAGCGAAACCGGACCAAGAGCTGAAGCTACATAGCTCTACGATATTCAGTGGTGCAAGAACTCGCGAGTGAGAAAGACAGAATCCGCACCAAACCGGTCAAGACACAACCCAGGTACATCAGCGAGAGCTGGTATGGTACCGGACGAGACCTCGGCCAAGGAGAGACAAGGTGAGCCACACGCTCTGTATTGCATTGCAGACGTCACACAGAAGCCCAATAAAGTGATTGACGGGCTTCGAGCTTTCCCAGACGTAGTATTTCTAGCCATTTGCATTCTGGCAATATCGTACCTTTTCTTCTCAATTGTAATAAGTCCCTTGAATAGTCCTTCCTGACACATCAATTGATGGCTGCCCACCTCCTCTTAACATCTAACCATTTCTTTCCAATACCCGCGATCACTTCGCTCGCACATCTGGCCCTCCCGAGTCACTTCCCAAAATCGAACCGTTCCCCTACCACATCCCTACCCCTCCTTCCAGCTGCCGATCATTTCATTCCATTCCATCTCTTTCCGTCTCAAACGTCCCACCACTGCCGCGCATCATCTCCCCGAGTCACACCACCCACTGTTTATTCTTTCTACTCACGGACACCAACGATCGTAGCTCAGGGCAGCCACTGCCAGCATGTGCACGTGCACGTGCACGTTCCGTCCCAACAGCACGACCACCCTGCTCGAGAACTGTACCAAAGCAGCACGCACATCACGTCGCCTCACATCGCCGCACCAAACATGCACTGTGCGGAGGCATCACGAAGAAGGAAGTTAAGTTAGCAAGTAGCTTAGCTTACAGCATCGTGATCAGAATATTAGGTTGTATTGCCGTATCTCAACCCCTCAGCTCAGAAATATTCATCCCACTATCTCGTGACTAGGAGCGCAAAAGCATGCAGGCATGTATGTACGTTCTTGTCTTGTCTGATCCAAGACAGGTCAAGCAATGCCACGTCCCAACGCCGGTGTCATTGCCGATGCCATGCTTGTGCTGTTCAAGTCACCGTTGAATCCCAGCTCAGCTAGCTTTCTGGACGTGACGTATTCGTGCCGTTCTCGTTCTTCTTGGGGGGTATTGCATTGCGATGCGATGCGTTTCGCATGTTCTCGCAGCTAGCTCATCTGTCCGTTACGTTGCCACTTCGCTTACTTTCGTGTACGCGTGGCGGAATACTGTGGAGATTCTAGCTGACGATGCGACGTGTCGCGAGGTGTGCCTGCAGGTGGGTAGATGTGTCAGTACCACCACTAGCCGCGGAGAAGAGCATTTGTGATCGGACATACCTCGAGCAAGACAGAGCTCAGCTCAGATAGCGTCCTCCTTGTCGTCGTCGTCACCATCGCCGTCGCCCTCAACCCCAGCGCCATTGCCCTCTTTCTCGCCAGAGTCGCCCATCTCACCAGCTTCAGCTTCCTTCTCCTCCCCAGAACCCTCAACCTCAACCTCAGCCTTCACCTTCTCGGCCGCTTTCTTCGCAGCACCCCGCTTAGCAGGCGTAGCGCGTTTCTTAGCTGTCGGTGCAGGCGTCCCCTCGGCATCAGAGTTTTCGTCTGAATCGTTGCTCGCGGCTTTTCGCTTTCGACCGCTGGCGCCAGATCGTGGGGTGGTTGCTTTGCCGCCGCGACCGCGTTTGGCTGCAGTGGGTGTGGATGGTGCAGGAGCGGTGCCGGTGACGCCGTCCCCGTTGTCCTCGAGATCGACTATTTTGCCGTTGACGAGGGCGTAGCGTTTGGTGCTTTCGATGAGTTTCTTGAATTTTTGCTGGCTGTATGCAAATAAAACGTTAGTAGGGTGCTCTGGAATTGTGGAATGTGCGAATGTTCGCAGTGCAATGCGGTGCGGTGCAGGTGTAGATTAGTATGAAGAGCTTGCGAGTTCACGAAGTCTGACCAGTTGCGAGCTTGAGTGTGTCCGAGCCTCGCAGCCGCAACACGGAAGTCAATGTTCAGTGGATCTCTGTTGCAGGCGAGGCTGCCGAGGATGAACAGCAGGGCGCCCTCTGCTTTGTCTGGGTGTTCTGCCATAGCAATGGTTGTGATCGGGATGTAGTCAGAGGTCAAAGGTATTGTCGCTAGTAGATCGATGGGAGTGCGGGTGAGATATGGGACAGATCGAAGATGGCAAACGGTCGAGTGACTTCGAAGACAAAGTACTCTCACTCACGGCTGGTCAGCTCTGGAGTATCCAAGCATCACATTCGCTTTCTTCCAATTTGGCTTGAACTCGTCGCAAGTTACGATGACGGTCATGAGGAAATCAAAGTTGATGTTAGGCTCCATGTTAGATGCCATGTTTGTTGTAGGAGATTTCAGATATGGGTTGAGTGGTGTCGTTGATCCAAATGTCTGGTAGATCCGAAAAGTGCAAACCTGCGCGAAGTGTAACAGGCAGAAACTGGTGAAGGGGATCCTCGCGCTCTCATTTGCCGATCTGCACAGACGGTTTTGACTTTTGGATCTGGGAAATGCTGGGAATTAATTCGAATCTGCTAGCATCCGATAGGGATGAGCCGCTTGGAAGATATCAGTGAAAGATGTGCCGATGGCAAACTGGTAGTCGTTGCAAGGGCTTGAAAGTGAATAAGTTGTGCAAGAGGTCCCGAATGTGAGTGCATAATAGAAGACGGCAGAAGACAGCGATTTCTTACATGTCTCCTGCTCTCGAATAATTCATCTTTTTTGCGACCTGGTGCCAGTCTGTCTTGAAGGACTCCGAGCATGAAAGGACAGTTAAGATGAAATTGTCATCCGAGGTCGTCGACTTGGGAGCCATTGTTGGTGTTCGAAGGTTGTGGTGCAGAAAATGTTGATCTTATCGCGTCTGGAGGTGGACGTTGGAAAGAGAATTCTGACTAGTTGTGCAGCACTGACAGGGTGGGTTAAGTTTGGTGAGACGGAACGATCTTCACTTCAAAGACGTATCACGTAGACAACCTCGACGTGAGGTCTTGGTCAGATGTCGATCATGGGGAGCTGCTTACACTTTATCTTTCTGGCTTTTGGTTGCTTTCGCGACGTTGCTGTACTCTGCACCGATCGCCCACCAGTCGGGACTCAGTTCAGAATGTTTGAGGACCAGGTAGAAGAAGCTAACGGCTTCTTCTGGTGTCATGGTTGGGGTAGACGGGTTGTAGGTGAGTGTCAATAGATGTGTCGTTGCAATTACCCAAGATGAGTATTCGAAGCAGGTAGGTAGTGGACACGGGTACGCGGTATTGTGAAACAGATCAGGAAATAGCGTAGGGAGGACAAATCGTGATCGACAACAAGTCACGGCCGGCGTCCTTGTGTGAAGGCTGAGTGAGGGCGGATTTTATGTGCTTAGCTGGTGAAGTTCACACACTCACGTGTTATTAGCCTTGGCCCTAGCACTGGGCGTGGCGCCCTGCTTTGTGCCTCCAACGGCATACCAATCGGTTTGTATAGCAATAGAGTGAGACAGTACCCGCATGAGGAAGTTGAAGTCCGCTTCCAGCTTCTGCGCCATGTCTGGCGGTCTAGTGGATTCGAAAGTTGCGAGGGCTAGAATTGGTAGGCTTATAGAGGCAGTCCAGATCAATTGTCAAAGAAAGATGTTGTTATGGACGTGGGCAGAAGGGAAATGTGCAAAGGGTCATGCTGCGATGAGAAACACTTCACCTTTTGTTGGCTGCCCCTCTCCCCTGGTCTCGAGTGGTATCACTCACGGCGTACCAATCGACATCGATCGCTTGAGCTTTTGCAAGCACGCGTAGGAGGTAATCGAAATCTGCTTCAAGATTTGGCGCCATTGCTGGAGATTTCGTCGAGCTTGGAACGTCACTTAAAACGGTATGGGGACGATTGTATGATAGGGAAGTGTTTGAGGAGATGCCTGTGAATCGAACATGAGTGAAGGGAGAAGGCTTACGCGATTGAAGCACTAGTCAAGTTTGCTGCCTTTGCCACTTCAGCCCAGTCCGGTCGTGGAAGCTCGACATACGAAAGGACTAGTGGGATATACTAGAACGCCATGTCTTGGTTGGTGACTTCGGACATCGTGATATTCTCCTGCAGACACTTGTTGGAGGGGTCGAGAGTGTTAGCTGCTCAAGGGAGGAAGACTGCAACGTCCAGTGAAGTAAAACAATCGGTGGGAGCCGGCACATTGTCTTTCAATGAGCGGTTCCTCCCCAGCAGTCCATCTCGAGCCTCCATGGCGGCCGCCTTCGGTCGCTGTCAATCCTTGCAGATCTCTCATATCATCCATAGCCATCGCTTCATCGACGTACCTTTTCTCCCTGGCGTGGCCCTGAGCATGCAATATCATACACATCGTTATGTCTTCGAAGCTCTTATATGACCCAGGAAAAGCATTGTAGTCCAATCCTGGCAACCGAAGACGGCAAATCTTGTCTGTGCAGCGTGCCACGGCATAGATAGTCGAGCATTGCGCTCTGTACTGTGCTCATCTGACCATGGTTCAAGGCTGCGTGAAAAACGTAAGAACTTCACTGCCATGTCGAATAAGGATGCTCAACAGGCTCTTCATTCCGGATCTGAATATTTCGTTCGCCCGAGCTTGTCTCACTTCACGCCTTGTCTTTCCAGCTCTTTCTCCCTCTCCATGACCTCAGTCTCAAATGCCACCAAAAAGACGGTCCGGTTCGGCCAAACATCAGTGCCCTGATTGTGCGCGCTGACCTTGCATTGGAATCCTGCTCCATCGCATACGCCCTCAATGATCCCAGCAATGAACGCTGCAACACTCAGTTGACTCATCTCCTTTGGTACTGAGATGTACGTGTTCGTCAAGGGGGTATTGTCAATGATCATGTACTTGGATGGATCAGCTGTATCCTGTTCCAGCGAGTCGGCAGGTCTTGAGAAGAGCAAAGGATATAACTTGTTATTGATCAGCGAAAGCAATGGCAATATGCGAAGAGGCCTAGCAGCGGGCGTAGAGCTTGAGCTTGAACTTCCGGCTGGACTCGAACGATATAGCAGCAGGTCAAGCAGTTTCATGCCGAGGGGGTATCCCTGCTCGTTCAATTTCTTCTCGAAGTCGGACACGCTCTTGATCTTCTTCTGCGCATACGTGACCATCTCCATGAACAAGAAGGCGAAGCTAGCACGACTGAGTTCCGCATTCCGGCTGCGGTTGAGGTTTCGGTCGTAGATGGTTTTGCGGTTCGTTGGCACGCGGAGACCTGCTCCTGCGAAGGATGGGTTGGAGGATGACGATGGGCGCGAGCCTTGAGTATACGTCGGACTTGAATACATGGTGGAGGCCAGCGACGGTGGCTTTGCCATTTTGACTGAGTGCGCTCCTCAAGAGACGCATCTAGTCTTAAGAAGAAGTCAGCATTGTCGATGCACTCGAAGCCAACCGGCGGGGAGCGCGCAATGAAATAAGGAAGGTTCTCCGGGGTCTCCTTTATGAGAACATATATCAAGCTACGACTGGACATTCATTGCACGCTCGAAAAGTCCCCCATTGCATTGTTAATCGTTTTCTTCACTGTTTCTGTTTATCTTGAGGCTTCTCGTCATCCTTGAAGGCTTTCTGCCTTTCACGTGAGTTCCACTGTAGAGTCCTCGATATGCTGTTGACCCAATCCTCACTCCTTTTCCCTGGTGGCATGACATGGGCAAATGGGTACCGCGATGCAGATATGGTTACATAGTCTCCGGGCTCTAGCTCAACCCTGTACGAGTTAGTATATCCATACTTTCCCAGGGAATAGTCTTACCTTTCTCGACCATCGAAGCTTGCCCAGGAGCTCGATCTTGCGTCGTAAGGAACTGCAAGCCGCAGAACCATCGTGTCTGGTAGCACTATTGGCCGGAAGGACAGTGTATGAGCGCAAATCGCAGTGACCAGGATGACAGGATTTTCGGGATGGCACAACGAGCCTCCAGCGGCCAGATTATACGCGGTCGAGCCAGTAGGTGTCGCCACACAAATCCCATCAGCCTGGACTGTGGTCAGATGGTCGCCATCTCCAAATAGTTCTATCGTCGACATGGTAGGGTTTGGTCCTCTGTCGACCACGATATCATTCAGTATCTCGTAAGTGCTGCCGGGCTTATGCGTTCGGTTGTCGCCGGCCTCTTCGCCAATCAGCTCCTCCACAACATCTCTCCTCTCACCTTCAGCGTGCTTTTTCTGCGACCTCATCACCGTACCTTCGAATCTCAACCGGAGACTAATTGTGATGCCGTCGCTGAATACTTTCTCTAGGGTGCTCTGGTACTCGTTAAAATCAAACTTGGTCAAAAACCCTAACGATCCCATGGCAAATGCCAAAACAGGTGGCACTATTCTCTGGAAAAGCCAGCTTGAGTAGAGCACTGTCCCATCGCCACCAAGCAATATGCAGAAGTCGAAAGTATGCGGTCTTTTCTTTGCAAGTTCGTTGTTCCAGTATTTCAGGCGACCTTCGAAGGCTGGGTTTGACTTGAGCAGGCTATCCCCATCGAATGACTTGTCGTCCTTCATGATGTCCTCGACATATACGGTGTATTTCGTGCCACGTTTCTCGGACAGTAGCCATTCGGTCAGGTCACGCGTCTTGGATATCAGGCTCGGATCATGTGCTTTGGTGAGCAAGAAGATGGATTTGATATTGAGCTTAACCTTGACAGTGCTCAGCTTTTTCGCCATATTTCGAACGTTCAGAGCCATTTCTGACAGCTGCTGCTTGGTCAGCAAGCGCGAATGTGTCGCTGGCGGCTCTTCTGGTGGTGTCGCCACGTTTCGATGTACTGAGCCTCCGTCGGTGCTCTCACGAATCGATTCGAGGCCGCCGTCGAGCTTGTTCTCAACTTTGGGCTGGTCGCCGACTGATGTCCTCTCGACCAGTTTGTGAACGTAACATTGGGAGCCCGTTCGCATAGCCTGCTGTCGCGTTGGCCGATCGGACTTATATGAGTCTACGAAGGATGATTTGCGGCGAAAATGGCCTTCCTCGTCGAATTCGACCTAGAATGATTAGTTAACGTAGAGGTCAATGACTGCCTATGACGCGTGTACCTCCATGGCTCTGTTCTCTTCATCGTCCGTTGAGTCACCTTGCACCTGTACAATTCTTAGCCTTGTGCCGACCACATGTCCTTCTTTCAGCCTACACCGTCGCCATTCGAGGCTGCGAAGTGCTCGCTAATGCCTCTGCTCAGACGAGGAGCCGAGGGCCTTCGTGAGTCGTCTGAGCTCATTTGTGCAGATACTTCGCTGCTTAATCGAGCACGCTATATCGGGGTCTAGGTACACTTCGAGCACTAGGTACTCCCAGGCACTACTTTCAAAACACAAAACTTGGTGCAACTATGATCTTCATTGGTGGATTTCTCCTCAACAGATATCCGGGACGTTACGTGACGAAGAGAAGCTGACTAACACTAAAGTAAGTCCGCTTCCGCCCCTTTGGGGCAGGCACGGAGTGGCAAAAAACTACACTGAAGTAAAGATTGCAACTCATCGACAATCTCTCGACCTTGTGAAAGACATGTTTCAGGTCTCTGCTCCCGTTTGCGTGTATTCTCACCCATAGACTACAAGTACAGAGTGGGTAGCGAGGGATACGAGAAGGCATAGATACGTCAAGCACGATCTAGTCGAACCCGACGACGTATTCACTTGCGACTCAGCGAAACAATCGTGGTACTATGATCCGCGATAGCTGAAGTCAGAAAAGACCATGTGGGAGAGCACGATGTCACAGAGTACTTGGCAGTCACAAGCTCGGGGGAGTGCACTGAAGACATGACATCCGGCGCTTCGTAGGTACTATTGAGGAGCTGTGTTGGGATATTATCGATTGGCGTTTGGACTGGGGTTCGCGATCATTGTTAGTGCTTGACCAGGTGAGTGGTCGGTCTTCTGCTTTTGACGTGGTCTCACAAGCACGACATGGCTCGTGGCGATCTAGCCAGAGGCGATAGACCGCCGCCTCCGCGTTCAGTGTCTGCCAAGCCACAGCACAAAAGACCATTGATCAGTTTCCGAGCCCATCCGGCGGATCCAGTTTGCACCGCCAGCAAGACCGAGCTCGACAACAAGAAGATAGAGGTGTAGCGTGATATTCGAGGCAGCACAAATGATGGTGCCATTATTACAGTATGCAGCGCGAGGTGTGATATCAGTAGGAGCACGCGTCGGCTTCGTTGCACGAGTCTGTCAAGTTCAGCTGCGCTAGACGATCGGTACAGTAGGCGGCCCTGACGGAGTACTGTACTCCGTACTTAGTGGAAACGCACCTCCTGTAGTAGCGTGGGTACTGTGAGATACTCTCGGTCCAAGATTTTGGACAAATGTTAGCTTCACACCAAGTCAAGGATCACAACTGCGGCATGAATTTCTGCGAAAAGGCAGCCGCCACACGTCAAAGCTCGTTCCGCAACGCCTACCAGGTTGAAATGATGGGGCCATGTGGTGTCGAAATGTCGTGAGCCCAAGCGGAGAGCACTTGCATCATCTCCATCCTAAACCTGCTATTCTAGTCACGAGTGCATGTGTGAAGGTAACTTGAGGACGACGTAAGCTCGATGATACGCCGTCGGCTGATCTTCAATGTCCATTGTTGGAGTTGCCTTTGCATTCGTACCCTCGAGGTGGGGGCCACTGGAACGGCAGTCTCTGAAACTAGTGGTACAGGGAGGCCACGAGTAGTAGTGCTTAAATTCGATGTCAGGGTGAGGCTCCTCACGCGTCGTGTCAGATTTGATCACCTTTCGTGTATTTGCCTGTCGTGCCACTGGTCGAGTTGAGTTAAGAACTGCTGTACGAAAGGAGCATTAACATTGGACGGGCAGCGAAGTTTTGACATATCGTAAACTTGCCCGACAGAGTTTGTTATGCTACGGTAGCTGCATGCACGTACGCGATGTATCGTGATGGCTGGAAACTCCGTGACGCTAGGGATCGAGCGGTCAATGGAGTAGCTCGGTGTCTTGGCACTGAATCGTTCGACCTCGAGGTACTCCGTGTTTAAGACTGGCCAGCTTCAAGTCAAGAGGCCAATGTTAGCAATACTTAGATATCACGACTAATAGCACTTACGTGTAGTGATAGCAAGCTCATGGTAAAATGGCATGAATCCTGCCCTGGTTTTGTGTATCTCGTTGTCAGAGATCGACCGTGTGGTGTCTGATTGGCTCTCGAAAGTGCCCCTCGATGCGAGATGCGCTCCACGTTTGCCAGAGCAGTGTGGCGTCTAAGCTCGTCTCTCAGCCAGAGGCGCAGCAGCTCCCTTAGCTAGGAAAACATGTTTGATTCTTGACTGACAGTACTTGTGGTATGCCGTTGTGTAACGATCTGTATTCGCACAGCCAAACTCCTGGGTTGTACTGACGGTTCCACCGGCCTGATGTGGTGTTGTTACCATGGTGGCCATTCATACGATGATGATGAACATCAACAATCAGCCTGCCTACCGAGGCTCTCAGACTTAGAGTGTGAACCATGGTGCTTGCAGCACACCATGTGAATCACACTACGACTTTCGTAAATTGGACTTTCAGTAGGTCCGCGACTCAAGGAAGCTACGGTTGTTGGAATGCGCCAGTTAACACGCAAGACAGCACAGTCCATGATCTCTAACTCCGTAGGGCTACAGCCATGCCTCTAATCTCTGCCCCACATGCGTGGGCCCACTGAGCCGAGCCCCATCAACCGCTCGGTCTCGACCCTTACACCTGCAGTGTCGTACCAAGCGACGGGTCAGAAATGTGCTTGGGGTCGCTGCTGGTCGGGTTCATGACCGAAAAGAAACAACCATGGGGAGCGCTTAACATGACCTAGTGGGTGGGACAGTGTTGCAATGACACGATTACGAGGTTTCGTAGGCGAGGCGTGCCGCAGGACAGCCTGTCAAGACCCACCACTGAGGCTCAAAGCATGTTCTGAAGTCTGTCGGTGAACCTCTAATCCAGTCAAAGAAAACCTACGCTTCGGCTCTGACGTCTCGAAGGATGGACATGCGGTCGTGGCAGATTTCGACACCATCTCGATAGAGTGGGTAGCTCCATGCGGCATGCTCATGAGTGGTTGATCGCGACCCGTAGAGCAAGGGACCGTGCTGCAAGCTTTATCCCAGAGAACGGCTCGG
>Ga0210040_10003233_pt1 | contig 22228 bp, 15 predicted proteins | sample CryGeyCG12114_NA_FD_185462 | JGI IMG/M metagenome (GOLD analysis project Ga0210040, IMG submission 185462) | Groundwater microbial communities from aquifer - Crystal Geyser CG19_WC_8/21/14_NA (SPAdes) (version 2) | ecosystem: Environmental > Aquatic > Deep subsurface > Groundwater | place: USA...
TTAAGTTAGAATTCGAATGCATATTTCAGTTTTGGTGATTTCTGTTTGGTGTACTATGTGTTTGGATTTCATCTAGCACCAACCATTAAATATACTACTGGAGTTACCTTGTATTTGTTCATGAATAGTACAAAGGGTTAGAACCAACTTGACAAAATTAGGTTGATAATGTTTCATTTTATATTCGAGAATATTGCATACTGTTGAGTCTCATTGATTTCAAATTATACTAACAAGTATTTTTAACAGGTAAATTATGACTGAACAAAATTCTAGTATGGAGGAAAAAGGCAAAGAAAATGGAGCCTTACCTTTCCTACACAATAATGACTCCAAGGGTAAATTAACGCAAGGACAACGGGTTAAAAAAAACTGCTGCAGTATCAATAGGAATACACTCCCACTGAAAGTGACACTTTTTTTATTCTATGGAGGTAACAAAAAAACTAAAAAAAAGCGTTTTATATGTATATGGAATGAAATCCAACGACGAAAACGAAGTGTAGACATTTGAGATTTGATCAAACAATGATTTGACTTTTATTTGATATTTGCCTTTGTTTTGGGAATTGCAGCTATGTCCGCCATTTTACCGTACCTTACTATACACATGCAAACTATAGGGATTTCTATAAAAGAAATTGCTGTCATATACGCATGCCTGCCGTTCACATCATTTTTGGGGCCACCGTTATTGGGTATTTTAGCAGACAAACTTGGGGAACACAAGACGGTTCTTATTATTTCAACTTTTGCCAGTGGATTGTTTCATACATTACTACTGGCTGTGCCAGTTTATCGTGAGGTGCCCATTTTAGCCGTCTCAACATTCCATTGGAATACTTTAAATGACCAAATGGAGCTCCGTCCGCCATTTTTGGAGCAATGCGACGAATTTAGGAAAATAATTGACAACCAATCGCCACGCATGGATATTTTGCTGACCAATTGTTTGAGTCATTCACAATATCACTTAATTCCTGAGGATTTGAAAACATTAGATGACAACATAATGATACCGTCTGAAGAAACGTCGGAATGTCTCTTTTTCATGACAGAAAATAATGGGCAGAAAGTTGTGGACCTGCGTTGTACTGCACCTAAAGATAAGGACCCAACGGGAATGGACGAATTTATTATCACTTCAGATTTTGTGAGACCAGATTTTAATCCGACTGCAAATTGTTCTCTTACGCCGATGAAGAATTCCCTTGGTCTGGAGTGGGGCTCATCCCAAGACAGCTATATTTCTTGTAGCACCAATGTGAGTTTTGCGACAGGAGAAATAGAACGAAAGGGGAACAATGCGACCACTTTTTGGATGTATTTTATTCTTCGGATTTTAGCATCAGTGTTCATGATTTCTTGCTTCTCGTTACTGGATGCCACAACTTTGGCTGTGGTGAACCGAAATGGGAAGTCCGAATATGGGAAAGAAAGAATTTTGTGCATTATTGGGCTGGCAGTGACTTCTCCTGTTGCTGGGATTCTAGTTGATAGAGTTTCGTATGCTAAAGGATACAAAGACTATTCCCCTGCTTTTTATGTGTCCAATTTTCTTCTCGCAATAAATATTGGGGCATATTGTCTTTTGGATTTGAAAGTTGAAAAACCGGAGAAAGGGGTTTGGCAGTGAGTGCACTAGTACCCCTTACTGTTAATACGATTACGTTTTTCTAATTATCGTCATACAACAGCACTACTTTTTTTATTTCAGAAATGGAAAGAAACTGCTTCGGTATCCAGAGGTCATTGTATTTCTGGTCATGATTTTCATTCTGGGAACTATGTGGGGCTTTGTTGAATCATATTTATTCATCTTTTTGAATGATCTCAAGGCTCCGAGTTATCTATTGGGTAAGATTGATTGGAATTCTGTCTAGAAATTAGAATCTCAATTGTCAAATGTCACCTAAATACATTATTCTGATAGGGCTTACATTAACTGTGGGGTCCTTAACTGGTGTTCCTTTTCTTTATGGAGCGGAAAAGATTGTTACAAAACTGGGCAGAGTTAATGTAATCATACTTGCATTCTTCGTGTACTTCTTACGCTTTTTCGGATACTCTTATATCCCGTGCGTCGTATGATTTCAATATCTATATTATATTTTTATTGTTCTAATATTAGGTTGTTTACAAGTAACCTAATTTGTTTTTAGGAATCCGTTTTGGTGTTTCCCATTTGAAATGATGGAAGCCGTGACATATCATTTGATGTGGACAGCGGCTGCAACTTATTGTAATGTCATTGCTCCTAAAGGCTTGTTAGCTACTCTGACTGGAGTGATGGGAAGTTTACATTATAGCTTGGGTTAGAATTGATAATGCTGGAAATTGGACTTAAAATATTTCATTCTATGTTAATTTGTAATCTGTAATGTTACATACTATATGAATTCATGTAGGGAAAGGTAATGGAGCATTCATTGGTGGACAATTGCTAGATATTTTTGGCACCCGCCTTAGCTTTAGATACTTTGGCATTGCATCCGGCATTGTTGGAGTTATATACATGGTTCTCTATCATTGTTGGTTGAAAGCACAAATCAAAAAGCGAATTAAGAAAGGTGAAGTGTGCCGTTAATTTATCTCATAGTCTTTCTGATGTACGAAGTGCATTTATTTTACACGTTGAAAAAATTTATTTAACAGAGGAAGCTATTGAGTGTGAAAAGGAGATGAAAAATTTGGGACCCGGAAATGAGCCTAGAAGAGCGAGTGTAACAAGAGAAGTAGTTCATGCAGATCACGTAATTGAACCAATATTTTCGGGAAATATTATCATCAAAACTGAGGAAGAAGAAGTACCTTGGGACCAGCCTAGAGAAGTTGAATGACTGATCTCAATTCGAGAGAACATTTTTGCCCTTTTTGTAAACAGTCAACTGATTTACTGTTTGCAAGCATCTCTATAAATATTCGGGGGAATAGTTGAAAGTATGAGTGTATAAGGAATGCATAATTTTTTTGTACATTTGCCGATAAAATAAAATAAACCCGTTCAAAAAAATCCGACCGGTATATTTTTATCACATCAACAGGTAAATAGAAGTTTATTGAATTACCATATCACAGACAAATTAACTGAAGCTTGCATCTGCATCCTTACATATTTTTTTCTGTTAACTCTGCATGTTATAATAATAGCAAGCATTATTTTTCACTAGAACGTAGCACATTAATTGTAAGTTTAAAAATTATATTATGAGTTACACAAGCTAACTAACATTAACAAATTGTAAAAAACGACTTAAAGAGATATTCTAAGACACATATATAAAACTCGATGATGCGTTTACCTCTAAGAACCTAACTATACCTAGCATAGTACATGCGCGCAGCATACGACAACAACTGTGAAATATAAGCGTCCATGAAAGAAATTAATTGCAATTGCAAAAATAAGCGCTCAGCTTCCAGCTTCTATCTCTGGGTAGTCCATTCCCTGTGTAGTAGTGTACACTGTACCCAATCATATAATTTACCGAAACAATTTACAAAATATTCGTAAAACTACAATACAATGTTGTAATACGAACAATTTCCACCATTTTCTAGAAACTGCCAGATTCCAGTAATTGCTATTTAATTGTTCTTACAACAATTAAATTAGCTTCATACAGAACTGCCATTTGTACCGATTTCTATAATAATCGCGGGGTTGCTGCAATTGCACTTGTAATTTACAAGTAGAACAGCAACCCCGTATCTTTACAAGTTATAAAGATACGCGCTTAAAATTAAATCATTACTGATTATCTAACTGATTTGAAAAAGAAGGTAATGGGCCAAAACATGAGGCAATTCCAAAGCATGGGCAAGAGAGGGCAACCGACTACCTAATAGTTTCCTCAGAAAAAGTCTTGTCTGATGTTTTAAACTCATGGGCGTGACGGACATGTTCAAAGCAATTTCTTTTTGCTCCTCAGATAGCGCGGAAGACCTGCGTATCATTGGCCGGTCGAATGACTCTGCGCTGAGAAGAATCTCTTCTAAAAGTTGATCGTCCAGTGCCACATTCTCCAAGCAATTCAAAATCCCAAGAGGATGACGAAATTGGCTCTTGAGGATAACTTTTGCACCATATTTCATGAGTAGTTTAGCAATGCTTGCTTCTGGATGCACATTTGAGGACAGGTATTCTCCCAAAACTGCTTTCAATGGCATCCCATCGTCACTTATGACCACTAAATTGGGATCTGCTCCACTTTCCAGGAGGATCTTCATGATCGTATATCTGTTAGGTACATTCTCTGCTGCCGCTACATGTAGCGGCGTTCCAATCACGGGACAACTTGCGTTCACATTTGCTCCTAGGAAAACAAAAAGTTGATTGAATATGAATAAAAAGTAACATGAACAGTTAATTTGCTGATTTATCCCATGATTAAGCAGCATTTTTTAAATTTTAAGTAGTTTAATATGAAAAAATTAAAAATAGTTCATTTTTTCGATTCTTACCTGCCATAATGAGCAATTTAACACAATCTACATCGCCCCGTAGAATGGCTAAATCCAAAGGAGTTGGCTTCTCATACTCGGCAGAGTAATTAACATGTGCACCTTGTTTGATCAACAGTTTCAACAAGTCCAAATCCCCACTGAGCACAGCATGGTGAAGAACGGTGCGATAATCATGTCGCTCATCAGTGACCGCATTTACATCAGCTCCATAGGCTATCAAACAAAGGATAGTGTGTATTGAGTCGGGATATCGACAAGATCTCATGAGTGGCGTCAATCCTTGACGATCTCTTGAATTCGGGTCCGCTCCAAACATCAATAGTAGTTCCAAAAATGGAAGGTCAGCTGGAGTCAATAGATTGATTTCGGAACCAAAGAAATATCGGGCGTTTGGATTGGCTCCATGTTCTGCATAAAACAAAGAAATTATGTATACAGTTATTTCGTCACATTCAGAAAATCCTGCGTACAAAACTCAACACGAGTGGATCACAGTTGTTTACGTAAACTGTATAATTATGTGACTTACATGCATTTATTTATTTATTTAAAATGTGACTAGAAGCATATAACAGGCTCTGAAGGACTCAATTGATACAAAGCTCTGAAGTGAAGTCTTCGAGTCAAGAGTCGCAGTCTGATGTTGTGTTAATAATGCTTCACATGTGCTTTTTATGTTAAGTATCATTACTTCGGAAAGACAGTAACAACAGTAAAGTAGTAGTAAAAAAAGCAAGTGACAATTTGCCAACTCCTATGACGTTGTAAAGAGTACACGTGTTAAAGTGACTTTAGTTTGTCTGTTGTGAACTTGAAAACTTTGTTGTGGCAACAGTCTGCATCCATCATATATTATCAGGGGCATATATCATTTAATACTTTAATTTTCTGCTTTTAAGCGTAGATCTGTGAATCCAAAGGTATTGGATTTCATAGAGAAAGGAAAATTAAAACTCTAAAATACTGATGCCCGGAGATTATGGTAAAATTAGGTAACTAACTAACTAACTAGGACTACAATCTTGTGGTGCGTAATTTCCAAACCGAACTTCAGTCCGATAAATAGGTTGGCCACTAAAATAAATCATGGGAGAAGGGATCACCTTTGAAAACGTACCAAGTAGGATTCGAGCAGCTGCGTAGTGATTATTCTTGATCGCAAGTCGCAATGGCTCCTCACTTAAGGTAGTCCGTGGGTAGAGGATCCCATCTTCCATTTTATCTCTGTACTCAGTCTTGGCACCACTTGCCAATAATATCTGGAAGTGTAAATAAAAATATCATATGTATACTTTTACGTAATGCTCAAATTATAATGATCATCTGCTCCCAGATATTTTTGGATCGGGGATACATGCTGCAATAAACGGAGCTATAGTTGGTTACTTTTATCCTTCATGCACTTGGGTCAGCTCACCTGCAGTGGTGTATTTGCCAAATATAAACTAATTTTGTTAAAAAAAGTAAAAGGTATTTTTTTCAATTCATCCTACTGCGCAATGATAAATACGATAATCATGCTTTGAAAGGAAAGGGCAGTTGAACTTGATCAGTTGTCAGACCGAAAAGCTTAAAATAACTGTTGCAATGTTTAATTTAAGCTGCAGTCAGCTGGTCCTGTCCTCTGGAAATCCCATTGCACCATGTCGGAAAAAGACATGGGGATTTCCAAAGGAAACTAAAGTATATAATTTAGAAGTTGTATTTCAGTTTATAGGGAATCCTTACTCTCATCATCTCAGTGTAGCCATGTTCAGCTGCAAGATGCAAAGCTGAGTAGCCGCAGTCATCTAATGAATTTACGTCGCAACCTCGCACCAACAACAAGTGAAGAGCCTCAGCGTTTCGTTTCCAAACTGCGTAATGAATTGGCCGCAATCCCTACCAAAATTATAAACACAAGAGTCAGTCAGTATGAAATGTAAACTATTTTATTTCCATGGAAAGTTGGAAGCTAAAAAAAATTATCGGTAAAAAATGTATCGAATTATTTGTTACTAATATTATTTACTGTATGTATGTGTTATGTTTCATTTTGAGACTTTAAATACAGGAACAGATATTGCTTTTACTTTTTACAGGCGGACGGATTGAACTGCATAATTTGTTGTATCTATAAATAAGTTAGTGATCTGTGTACATTAGAACTGGATTGTCTATACTTTTTGGATGAACTCTAAAATTTGACCTTCTGGGATTTTGTTTGAGACAATGAGACGACACAAGAAAACTTGCTTTTCATCATAATGAGCAAAGGTTTATAATTTGGTCCGCGTTTATATTTTTGGCACAAATTATGCGCAGTAAAGTGGAGTGCGTTGCACTTTGGGAAAAGATATTCAACTGCACTTGTGATGGAAACCAAAACCGTATCTTAAAGACTGCTAGTTGTTAGTAAGTTAGTAAGAGCATTTTATTTTTTACTGGTATTGTAGTATATGGAACTAACTGAGTTGTTAATGCACAATACTGATTGGCGTCACAAGGTCTGAAAATCCCAGCACAAAGTTGCTCTTTTGATGACTAACGTAAGTAAAACTATATACTACTTCTGACTGATAGTATAAAATGGGCATGCATTTAAACTGCGGAGTCAGAGTCATTTGTTGAGATTATATTGTAATTTTCATTGCCATGTTTATGTTTACACCCATAAGAGTAAGTTTAAAGATTCAAATTTTTTACCTGTGTGACAACTTCATTCACTTTGGCACCACAAGCAATGAGTATGCGAATGTCATCGGGATGAGCCAATCGAATGATTGAATCTGCAAGCTCTCTTTGCAGAGGCTTTGTCGTGCATTCAGAAGGCATTTTGAAATAATCCCAACTGTTAGTTAAGTTTGAAACTTGATCCAGTCGAACAAACGTTTGAAAGTTTTTCACTTGGCTGAAAAAATGAATTTAACTGTCCGAAGTTATTATAACTTTTAAATCAAACTTTTATATCATATTTTTGCAATCGTGCAATTAAAAACTGTTTTGTCTATTTTCGATTAAAAACTGAAATGAGTTTATTTTGTATGATTTATTTGTGTCGTCTAATACTTGAGAAGTAAGTTAGAGGAGAACAGTGATATCCGTAGAAATAAGAGATGTTAACTGTCGAGCTTCCGTAGAAAGATTGAGACTTATAGCTGTGAATGCAATGCAATTAGAATCTGGATGTGTTTTCCAAACTGATGAGAATGATTTTTGGGGAAGCACGTGAGATTTTGGCAACCAAGCACGTAAATATTGCAAAAAGGTTTCGGAGTTAGAAACAGTTCACTTTTTTCCAAACCTAACGTAAAAGGGTAGTTGTGAAGCCCGTAACTTTACTGCGGGTAACACACGGTGGCATCTGACTGTTGATTATATTGCGTGCCCACCATTACATATAATGCGAAGCTGAATTTAAGCCAAACATGACGACGCATACATTTCTACGTGTTTAGATGCATGGTGATTCTGTATTTCCAGTTTATCGCAGGCAGTCAGACTTGTTGGCTCAATATATTTTGCATACAGAGCTATATATTAAAAGCTTAAAGCGTACAAGAAGAATTTGCTCTATTTAGAAGTTGACTCTAGTAATGGGACTACGACTACAGTGCTAATTTTTACTTTCAATTTTTTCATATGTGATAGGAACAGTAAGACAAAAATAAATGAATCTATTGTTTTGGGATTGTTTTTATTCTCTTATTTTTGTTGTGACGCTCTTTTCTTGAATGTTTTCACAGATCAAATTTGTCGTGGGACAAAAGCACGCGACTTGCATGAAAAGCAGCACTGTGAAAGATTTTTTTACGTCGCCTGATCAGATACTGGATAACTTTAGGCGTAGTTAGTTGGCACAGTTTTTTTATGAGAAACCATTGTGCTAGCGTAAAGTGAGGTATCTGTTATTTATTAATTCATGATATTAACGATTTCAGTGACATTTTTGAAGTACTAACTAAATGCTATATGTAAACCTGTCGGATTACATCTTAAGACATACGGCACATACTTAACCACCCGGGTGAGATTGTATTTTTCCACAAAAATATTTCAAGTCGTATTTTTTTTACTACAACGCAATTTTCACTTGTGAAAAAAATCAGCAGAAAACGCCCAAAAACTAATGCGCACTGTTTATCCCCACTCTCGCTCATTGAACCTTATGGAAACTTGGTGTACAGAGGCAGAACATAAAATAAACAGCCGTAGGTAATTTTTTTGGCAGACTGCAATATTCTTGTGAAATGACTTGCTGATGAGATCTTTAGCTGACAATTTTCTTAGAACTTTAACCTCTATACATTTATACTCAACAGTTGTAAAAATAGTACACATTAGAGCCCATGAAACCTTCACCTGGGAGAAAAGTCCGCTGTTGCATAAGGTCAATGTTTTTTTCTGTACACATCTGGGAAATACAAAATAATAACTGAGATTTTGGTGTACTCGTCACATTAAAATATCTTTCCACTCTCATAAATTAAATTGTAATGATAATGACAGGGACTTGAACGCTTTGTTAATGTGAGGCTATACCAAGTGCCAATTTGCAAAACATGTTCGTATGTGGATGGAAGAATTCATTTTGTAATTTGGTGATGCGTGCAACAAAAATTCCCTTCAATTTGCAACCGGCAATCTAAATCCACTAATGAAGTTTCTCATGCCAAACTTTTATGGATTCAAATCTAGTCAGTATTCAGTGTACGTCAGTTTTTGGTCCTGCCTTCGTAATATCTTCTTATGCAGTCTGATGCTTATGCAGAAATCTTCATGAGGAATAAATTCAGAACATGATAAAAGTTTATAATTCAGACACAAAAAGTAAACTTTAGTTTTTTATTAGTTCTTCTTTTGTCACTACAAACATAGTGAAATGAATCGAATGCAATGTAATGCGATTTTTTACGTAAAGAAAAGACAATTTCAGCGACCATTATTTTCACATAGATACTTTTTCAATGTTGTTCCGTTTCGTACCTTATACATTTTATCATCTTAAAATTCAAAATCTAGTACTATACGTAAGTTCACAATAGTGCCAATGCAAGTTAAAGTAGTAGTATATCTGCGGACTAACTACCAAGGACAAATATTAATACCAATACGCGATACAATTGAAGCACTAGCACTATGTACATCAAAACAGATGAATAGTTAACTTGGAACCGTCACTCGGTTTTGTTTTTTGTCATCAAGGATCTACAAATATACATAGCTAAGGATCTAACATGAACCATTCACTCATAATACAAGGATACATACATTCACGAAAATCATCACTGGGCTAGTGTCCTTATCGTTGCAACAAAAAACAAATCTTTTGGTCATCATCTTCATATTTGAACTTAAAAAATTTTATCAGATTTGTATACCACATACTATAATACGAATGAATGACAATACAAAACTCATATACAAGACTAGTAAATACAAATTCAGTTTAAAAAAAAACTCATTTTCACTTAAGTATATACAGTAAGAAAACTGGACATTGGAATTTGGAGAAAAGTTCACCGGACAAAGTAAAATATGACGGACACACCAGACTCATTCGTACTATTTCCTACTCACTACAAAATGAGTAACTAATTAAGAGTACTAAACTAGCTATGGAGTGCAGGTGCAATTAATTACAATACCAATATGCTATATCTTGAGTGTGGGCTCCAATGTCAAACTGCAAGTGTACGTGGATTACATTCACTATGCAACTGACAGAGCCACACACCTCAACTTTTTTGGTTACTTCCTAGCTGTCAACTGTTCTGCTGGCTAGCAATATAGCACAATTAATTACAAGTTGCTACTTTAATAGATACTGTAGAAACTGTCAATAAATAACTTTGTACAAGTACATTTGCGTGATAATAGAACGACCAAAGGATCACAAATCCATGTTTTTGAAGCAATACTTACTATACTGGAAATGTAACCAATAAGTCCCAACCCAAGATAAACGTAAATATATTCCTAAAATATAGAGGGAATAAATAAATAAACGTCAATAAAAGATCAAACTGCATTTCATAAATGAATCAATCCTAATTGACCATAGGGGAAATGAGATGACTAAATAGTCAAGAGTGGATACTCAAAGTATAGGAATCAATTCGGACCTACAGGAATACAATGACTAACTAACTATACATTTCCCTTGGTCCAATTTGAGGAGTGATGATCAGTTAGGTGTAGTAAGTAAGTAAGTAAGTAAGTAAGTAAAGTAGTTAGTTTAGATTTCTGCACAACATCTACAAAGACGATTGACAGACACGCATTAGAAAAATTTTGGAGAATTTTTCCACCCTAAAGTTATACTTTTCATGTAATACTGATTGAAGCAATACTCTATGTAAATAGATTATGATGGGAATAAACACAAGTGCAAGACTAGCAAGACAATAGAATAAGAGTTATAGTTAATTAGTACAGTAAGCCTTCCATAGAACTGACTAAATATTTACCATTAACACCGCATGTGAAATTGGAAGAATTTTCCACAAATTTGGAATCTTTTGTTCTTTTGGAAGTGAATCAGAAGGAAAGTTTCAGCAAACTGAATCTGTTCAGAGTTCTGTGAAAGGATTACTCATACTACATATGTATATTATGTAAAGAGAAAAGTTTAGTTAGTCAGATAGATGGCTATATATAGCAACATTACGACGAAATAGATGAATAGAATGTGCCATTCCCTTGCCTACGATAATATTCTGACATACATAGACTAAGAAGTGCGAAACAACAGTAGTACATGGATATAAATAGCTATACACAATAGTATCGTCATTATCTGAATACCGTGCACACATAGAATTTACGCTGAAACAACTCCTCAGAGTCAAACAACAACACAACGACAACCTTATATTTCAGCACTTGCCTAAACCTAGTAAATTACAAAGCTTTGAAAGACTACAGCTTTTCTGAACAGCATTCTGAACAGACAGAGTGAGTCCTTTTTAGTGATAAATGCCAAACTGGTACGCTTTCACTCTTGCTCTTCACTTTAAGTGACAGTTGAGTAAGATTACTAAGACTAACTAAATTACCTAGTACATACTGTATAGTAAAGTGATAATAAATAATAATATTAAATCTTAACAAAATGGAGAAATTACTTTACTACTCCAAGGAAACACTCTAGACGCCGCTTTAGCTGACTACTAACTAGCTAACTACGATGTACGTACATACATTACATCACCTGGTAGTAGGCTTTATTTCATCACACAACGATTAAGAAAGTAAACAAAGTACCATAGTCAGTTTAATTAATAACACAGTACAAATTACATGAGGGTGAATTTCAAGACAAGAAAACTGAGTTTTTTTCCTCTCATTTTCTGTTGCTTTAAAATACCGTATGGAACAGGCAACAATAAATGATCGCACAAGTTCAATTATAGTTATTTGGATTACACTGCACTGCAAACTCAATCTTAATAAATAAATTAAACGGTAATGAAAAAATTGTAAAACAATAAAAATATCACCAAGGATGAGTATGTTAATGCTGCCTTAGTGTGAATAAGTACACAGTGAAGCAGTGAGTGACTTGACTTGTATTTTGCTTTAGTTGCAAAATAAACAGTTTCTCTTAATATGCAAGACAGGAGCCTTCCACAGAATAACACAGCACAACAAACAGGACAACTTAGTATAATTGATCATTGCAGTATGTCCCTCCATGACTCTTGTAGCAAGTTTGTCATGCCATAATACAATACTAAAGGTTCCAACATGAGGTTGAACAGATACTAAAACTAACTAAACTAACGATACGTTATAAAATTATTCGAATGTCAAACCAATGACCGTTAGTAAAAATAAAGAGTACAAACAGTACACGTAATCAATTTCGTTCCGTCAATAAAACTAATGCGTACAAAGCCACCGGAAAATATTGATGAGGTACAGCCGTTGAATATGATGCCATTATTATGAGAATATTGAATTCGTTGAACAAGTTATATGCCACCTCAAAATGTACCATGATCATGATAAATTTATAAGAATTAAAAACACCGAATGCTATCTATCTTGTTTGGTAGTAATTACGTATGGAATGTTATAAGGGTTAAAAATTAGCAACATATCTTTCGTGGGTGTTAAAATAAACGTTGGAGATACATTGCAGTAAGAGATGAGAAGAGACAGTGTAATAATGTGGACGTCCTGATGACTAATTGAAAACTGATAAGAAAACGCAGATCGGGCCCAATGCTAGTTGTGACGGCGTGGTTTACTAATGTAGTTTTTGAATGGTTCCTCCCCATTCTTTGTGATTCTAACTTCTGTGTATCGCTCACCTTTAGTACTCACCACTTGCCCTTCCCTATAGCGCAATAACTTTTTGGGTTCCTGTAAGCCAAAAACGTTCAATCTTTAGATGACTATATGCATAAAAATATGTGTATTGTAAAGTTATGTAAAAATGTATACATGTAAACTCAATTGAGGCAAGTACCTCTTTAGGAAGCAATGGTCTGAATTGTTTAGCATCTTCTGCTTTATCAATGTACCCGTACCGGGCCACAATGTTTTCCTTCACAGTCTTTTCGTCCAGTTCCTTTTGTTTAGAGAAACAACCCTGTGGCAATGAAATAGCCGTATTATTATTAGTATTACCACAGTCCGATTTACAAGCATAGCAACAATGGTAAACTTACACTGCTTCGTCCACGTGCCACAAAAGACATTGGAGACCCCGTTTCATCCGTTTCAGTGTGCACTAGAGCCATCTGAACTGATTTTTCCAAGTCTCCATGAGATAGTGCAATGAAATTCTGTGCGTCTACTCGCTGGAGAGTAGGGAACATTTCCAACAGTGTGTTCATTTTTTCTTCGTAGTCAATTTGGCAGATCTATAGAAGCCCAGCATTTAGTTAGTTGGTTAGTTAGTTACAAATAAAACGTTAAAAAATATTCATTGGTATTGGAAATGAGTTACCTTAAGTCTTTGAAGAATATCAACAACGTCCGGATCCGAGGAGTCACTTGTCTCGGACACATGAGGTGTTCGAGTTTTAGCTCCAGTCCCTTTTTTGTCCCCATTGCTGGTACAGCTGTCTACTGATGACTCCGAATTTTGTTTGGATCTTGGTCTTCGAGATTTCAGTTCTTCTTGTTCCAATTCGCAAAAGATAGATTCCAAGTCCAGTCGCCTTTTGCCAGCATCTGAAAAAAATTAATGCAACATCAGAGAATAAATTCATTGATGAGTATCCTTGTATCTAAATACATTCCGACACGTAATGCATAACACAGCAAATGTAAACACGTCCATTTGGAGTCTTAAATGGCTCAACTACGAGTGTGCATTGTGCAATATTTACAAATACGATGATTACAATGAAACAAGCAATATCTTTTGCACAAAGTGAATACAACGCATTCGTTATCGCAAACCGATGCAAACAACAATAACAAAGATACATGATAAACACACTCATAAAAATCTTTTAGTTTGCGCACACAAGAACTAACTGACTATTCTGAGCCGATGAACTTGAATTGAAACTCACAATTTGCATGGCTGTCATATGAGTTAATGCATTCGATAACTCGAAAACATAAACATGTTAATAATTACACGCACTTTACTTGAACCCGGTGTCTCATTACAGAAATAAAAATGCGTGCACACATTTAGCATTATTGTGGCATTTAGCTTGATAGTGGGACCCTGAACTGGACTGCTTTTTTGTTACTCACTCATGTTAAACACTGTAATTCAGCTTAGGGTAGAGTGACAATTTGATACTGAAAAGTAGAAACGTTCAATCCGCTTTTATCCATTATTATTAGTGTCCATTATTTACTATTATTATTTATTCATCATCATAAACCCGTGAAATACAGTTATTTTAAATGATGGCACAATTAAGCGTAGTTTAAAGTTGAGAGCAAATTCCTTACATCAATCAATTCCGTTCAATGTTCCATTGTTTCAATCTCCATTGTATAAAACATAAACATACCTTTGTTGTTACTTTTTCGGATGGAATCCACAAGATCAAACACCCATTGAGAGACGACGGCATGAGGAATGGAAGAAAATTCTGGAAAATAGGCTGTCAACATTTCACAAAATTCTTCCACATCAAAGACATCCTCCAGTGGCCCCATACTGATCTCCGAAGCCAAGTTTTCCAGCACTGTCACCACGTAACTTAGGATGATTTCATCAACGGAACTGCAAAATAAAAACACAATATGTCAACACATAAGTAAAATCAAATCCGACTGGACTAATATTTTGCTACAACTTCGTTAGCTTGGATTACTTTCAAGAGAAAAAATGCAAAATATCCGCTCAAAAATAACTATGGTTTCACTCACTCCAAATGGGCCGACTGAATATGCTGGTTTATAAATGATATCATAGCTGCAGTAATTTTTTCCGATTCCGAAACTTTTGGCTGGTCCATGATTACAGGCTGACAAAATGTTGGAGTTGCTGCTGGAAATATAAATTTTGATGTGGTGTTCAGTCGACTAGTTTGTACAACGTCTGGTCAAATCCTTTTACACGCTGAAAAGAAAACACAGAGTTATTCTTCAATCTCACTAAACCGTCCCTGGTCCTTACAAGCTACACAGATGAACTTCAAAATATGTATATCGCAAACAAAATAACATTAGTTCGTTTCGTGTATTAGTTTAGTTAAGTTGAGTATACAAGAACTTATTAAGGACAAGCAATTCATTTCATGGGAACCTTGTTATTTAATACTTTCATCAAGGTACAACGAAAACAAATTAGCATTATGCCAAGCACTTTAGCCGTGTCCTGAAGAGCAATAAAAAAATATGACAAATCCACTTTTGTTGTCATTGTCATGCAGAAGAGAATGATTACCATGGATTGTATTCCTTGGACGCCGCTGTATCATATTTCTACTACGTTTAATCTTTTCTACTTGGATATAGCAAGAAAACCGTCATTTTCATTGCTGGTTAATTCAACGTCGATTATGATAGATTCTACAAGTCTGTATTAACCTTAAAAATTCATAGATACATTATCTACCACATAGTTGTGTAGGTAGTGCATAGCACTACCTGTTAAGCAATTTCGGCAAAATGATCAGACAAACTTACAATTACACACTTCCCGTCCTGAAGACTCTGGCAAGATCTTCGTGTCTTTCATTTCGACTCCAGTTGGTCCTCTGTCTAGACGAGCTTATGCAAATCGATGGTATTTTTAAGTTACGGCTTTTAAAGGTGATAAGATTCCAGTCTGAAAAACATTAACAGTAGCTTAGCAAACATGGTCAGAATTGGTACGAACTTAATATGTTTTATACTGCCTACATTTAGTTAGTTAGTTAGTTAGCAGTAGCAAATATAATGCATTAAAGCAGTGAAATCCGTCCGATGTGAGATATGTTCTTTGGAGAATTAAATGGCACCAGTTCACAAAAAGTAAAGTGACAAGGTGTAATTGAAAACCAAAAGGTCTTGTATTTCACACTGACAGTTTTTTTTTTTGTGAAATTGAAGCAAAATGCTTTAAATGTGCATGAAATTTTAGGTATCCTCAGCTGCTAAGTTTAAAAAAAAAACCTTTCAATTGTGAATCCACAATTTTAGCACCAAAAGCTAAACACAGTTACAATAAGCTGCTTAGAAACAGAATGCAGACTCGGATTTCTGAATAAATCTCTTTATCTGACATATTTCTAATCTGTATGGATTTTTTTAGTCTTATATTTGCAAAAATAATGTTTTACCCACCTTCCTTCCACCACTTTCAGCTGAAGTTGGAGGAAACTGGAAGACGACAAACCACATACACAAGGTCTTTCTCTCTTCTCAAGCGATCAAGGAATACACCTGACTCGCTCATTTCTATCGCATCAGCTTGTTCTCCAAAATAACCTAAAAGCTCTCCTATTTTCCTACCAACTTGTTTCCAAGCATATATACTCCACATATAGTCAGCCAGCTAATAGCAGTGAAAGGCTTTTGCAGGCATATATGCGTAAACCCTGGCATCCTGTATATAGAGCCCATTTAAACTTACTTAGCTGCCACTACTACTGTGTGTACATGCAGACAAAAAGTGTGATGAGTTCAGGCTATGTAATATGTGTATGTGCATGCAGTGAGACTTATGCATTTTATAAGGCTTAAAGATTCGCGTAAGCTTTTTGCAGAGCGCTGGAGATTATGTTCACTTAAAAAAAAGTCTGTTATGCATTGAAATAAATGGTGGAGAAAATTTGCGGAAAAACTACTAACGCTTGTTGTTAGCACAAGGTTTTATGATTCTGGTTGTTAAATTAATGTGTGCAGTATTAAATGCAAATAACAGAAATAAGTTATATGGGCCCATAAAAGTGTTGAAAAAACAAAAAACGCTTCTTGTAGGGTCTTATAGTTCTGAACATGATTTTTGAATGTTTTTCCTTATTTTATGCGAGTTTGCTAGTTAGTATCTATGATGGAAAGACTTTGAGAGTCTAAATTTAACAATGAGCAGATTCTGTGGTTTTTGGCACTTATGAAGGCCTCTAGGTTTTGCATATATACAGCTTGTTTGATAGCTATAGCAGTGTTCATATTGCATAGAATTTTTATTGCGTCAGTGTATGACTATCATAGTTGAGGCTCTAATTTGTAAATTTTTGGGTTCATCAAATGAAGCAGAAGATTGAGTTTTAAAAGTACCAAGGACTTTAAAAAACAAGTGTGAGTGGAAATGTTTGGCAAAAAAGTAAATTATCTGAAGCTGGTAACACGGACTTTTGCATAGCTACTTTTCATTGTGTGCCTGCGTGTTTTCTAACCATATTCAGCACACAGAATGGGTTATTAAATTGCATATGGAACTTTTTTGACCTATTGAATCTAAAACCACATTACAGGTAGTTGGTATATATTAGTAGCATGAAGATGAAAGAAGAATGGTTAGCGATTCAATGAAACACAAAAACTTTAAAAAACTTTTAGCCTATATTGTGTCTTAACTTCATGCAAATTCACTTGTCCTCGATCCTTTTGTATTTGCTATGATATAAACATAACTATGTTTTCATTGTGTAAAACTGAAACTGTGTAGAAAGAAGCCTTATTCGTTCCGACTGTTTTAATTTGCAAAACAAACTTAAATTCAAAGAATTATAGTCATGTTCACAACTCACCTGAAAGGTTCATAGCAGAAATTAATTACAAGCTAAAATTTTCGTCCTCCATAATTGTTTTTTCCACTTTATTTGTCATCTGAATCATAATAAAGCAACAGAAAAGAAGACTACATTAGCTAACTTAACCTAATTTACGAAACACGAAACACGAAACACACGAAACCATGGGGAATCACGTCAATATGCGCTCACAGTAGCCAACAATTTCGCGAGTAAATAAATACATGAGCATCAAAATAATTGACTTACTAGGAAATTTCCACAACAAAACCCTGCCAAGCAGTCAACCAAAATTGATTGCTATAACGTCCTCCAACATTAAAGATGAATTTCTCGGTGCTGCATGCAGGACTAAATAAATTAAGCGTGCCTATAGGGTTTCCCAGGACTTCCAAGAAATCTGAAACTAGTGAAATCATATATTTTTTGATCTCCCTTTGCTCAGCACACAACACAAACTATAATGACTAAATATTACTTTATTATGCATATTGTGCTATCTAGCTATGTCATAGCTACCGTGAAACTCTCAAATTGATACCATGTTTTCTAGACCTGTCAGTTCTGCTGGGTTTGAATATACAACCAACTATCGATTCACGTTTCCAGAGAAGTCAAGTTATATTAATAGAGTAAAAGGATACATGCGAGGAAAATCACTTTACCTTGCTCATAGTTTTGCATGGGTTTTGTGAACAATTCGTCGCACTGGTCGCACAAATCAACAAATTTTTTGTACGCCATTGATATCGATTTGCCAGGCCACTGTTACCAATTGAATAGTAGTCCAGCCAGGCGTTACAGTAGTGTACCGACTGCTGCAAAAATCTTGTCTTTCTTCACACCTAAATTACGGGCATGGAGTTTGGTGTGCGAATGGCCCAATAACGAACTAAAGTTATTGGGCTTGTTTGGCAGCCCAATTTATTATAAGACAATTTTCTCATGGATATATACATAGAATGTTCACTGACTTCAGTTATCAGCCAACTTACTTAACCAAACGTCAAACCGATGCTATATTTATATATTTATTCAAACAAAGTATGAGTGCTCTATTATCAACTCAATCCAATCATTGTGTGCTGATGAGAACAATTTAAAAAGTAAATTTTTGCATTTAACTCAGGGCAATTTCTCACAATGTTCTCACTACCCGGTATATCAATCGGCATTCCAATGAAATCGTTCAATTCAGTCAGAATGAGGCAGTCAGAGTAGTATAAAAATGAGAAATAATATAATGATTCTATTTATGGAAGCTTTCAATAGGGAAAACGACACTAAGCGAATGCTAAGAGTTACTAATAGAACACCAAATGAAAAGTAGAGGGCATGCGTGTACTGCTGCAATAGGGAATATAACTTGGTAGGTTGCCATTGTTGCTGTTTTACCATTTGTGAGTAAGTTTGTTATTGGAGAGCGTGTCGATGCGATACAATTTGGGTATCTCAGTGCACATTTCTGTGATTAGCTAATGATGAAATGAGATGCTCATTTGTGTCAGTGCTAGAGGAAAAAACGAGAGAAATAATTCCCTAAAAGAACAGGAATGATAACAGGAAACTTTGTACATTACCGCCATGAGAAATGACAGTGTGCGAAAGAAAATATAAATTCTGCAAGGAACTAAATGTGTAAAAACGCTAAAGTTCCCAGGTATTTTTTGTCATGGTCTCTGGTAGAACAATCAACGGGTAAAAAATTGTGGCTTGAGTATATTCTAAATTTTTCTCTATTTATGTATAAAAGGTACATATCCGGGCGATTTCTAAAGTGTCGACCTATATAGAAAATTTACTTGGTTGGCAAGGATAGACCAAGCCCAGTTCAGTTATGATTATAATACGTTGGAAGCAAATGTGAGATAGTTAGTTAGTTAGTTAGTTAGACACCATTTTGCGAAAAAAATGCTGGGCCTCATCCGGCATTCAAGTTTTAAGCACACACGGTTTTGATAATACCCAACTGCATGGTATGTGTACGGCATGTTTTAACATAACAAACTAAAATGAATTTTTAGAATATGACATTTTTTGCACAAGCAAACTCAAATCAGTCGATGGGAAGAATTAAAGTCTAATTTTTTTACAAACAGAGTACAAATGACTGCAAAAAGCCTAACAGTGGTGAGAAAATGGTAAAACAAATGCGTAGTACACACGGAACATTTGGTGACACATTAAGATATCTACAGAAACGTAAATTATTATTATCATCATCATTCCCTTAAATGTAACGTCTCTGGGCCAAACTATCGCGGTAAACCATACTTTGGTCGTTTCGTATGTTTAGTGGAGCATGAAAAGTTGTTCTGCACTGAACAAGGGAGTAAACTATACCTTTAGCATTAACTCAAGATTTTTTATCATTATTTTGATCATTGATTGAGTCACTTAGCATAGTTTTTGCCCTGACAGAGGACGAAAAAAGTCAAACAAGAACATTACAAAACTAGGTATCTGACTAACTGATGATGCGAAATTACGGCAGATCAATAACAACTCAATTGAGACGGAATCTGTGTCTTGTGTTTGTACTTAATCGCCTATGTATCCGCATGTGCACGCATTTTTATTCTCCACAACGGTACAGTTTGCGTGCATGCGCCTTTTTATTAATGACTTGAATATCCTAGAAATGGAGTAAGATTGTAAGCTTTTTTTTTCTGTTACACCAGCGTCGTATTTGCATCATAATATTCAAGTGTTTGCTCTCTCGTCAGAATGCAGTATGGAGGAATAAACTGACTACTTTAGTTGGTTATAGTTAGACAGTTAGTTAAGAGAGTTTTCTGGTCTTAATCATCGCATGTGGCACAAGGGTTATCAGGACTGTTCCAAAGTCTGCACAAGTGAGCATGTATTTCAATAATAAAGCCCTAGGGAGATGACTGCCACTTTTTCAATATTGTCTACAGTGGATGAAAACTGACTTATTCTTTGGGTAAACATAGGCAGCAAGAATTTTATCAGAATGTTCATATGACGTTTTCAGTTGCACGAATTTGTGAAGCCAAAATAGGGCTACCTAACAGCTTTCATGGATTACAAATGCTTAAAATGCATGGGGTAATTAAACTGTTGCTAAATTGTTCTATACTTGTAATGATAGTTAGTCATTAGTAGAAGTAGTTTGCACAGTAATAAAACTATCCGGAATCTCAAATGTTTTTCGAGTAAATATGTTCAATAACCTGACGTAAATAGAGAGAATATGCAGTTGACTGACATGATGGAAATGCAAAGGGGCTTCATAAAAACTATACTAGACTTCTATCTAACTTTATATTCTGTGTAAAAGCATAGATGGGTGGATGGAATAAATCATATTAGTCTTATCATGCTTAAACATTTAAGTAAAAGAACCTTTTTTACTTCCACTCCTTGTTAGCATAATCTTGTCTGCAAAACTAGTACATTTCAACACTCCAGGGTTTTTAAGCAACAAGTTCAATATGCTTTCTCGGGTATTTTTTATCCATCCATCCTATCCACCAACCAAAGAATTCTTTTTTTCAAGCTTTATTATTTTTGCGTTTATTGTATTAAAAATACCCTACCAGCATGTTTTTAGCACGTGTTTACAATATAGGTGTCATTCAGCGCATGATGAACTATGAGCTATTATTAACGTGGGAAAGCATATTGTAATTACGTATGTAAGCCAGCATTTATAAAGGGTTCACATACTCTACCTCGGACTAAGGGACCCTTCCCTGTGTAGTATTTGACAGCGGATAGCAATGAAGCTGATTGTTTAATGAGTGCTCATAAAAGAGGGTGAGCGTTTGCTCTAAATGGTGATAAGTGGGAGAGTGTGTAAGTGGTGGAGCCATTCATCGTCTTATTCCCGGGATTTAATCAGCTTCCTCTTCACAGTCAATTCCCTCATTTCCGACTTGATTCAAAGTGCAGGCAGTCAAAAGTGAGAGAAAAAAATTCTGCACAGTATCATATGCATGTAATCCTCATTTTCAGTCCGGTCCAGCACAGCATCTAAATAAATTTGAGATTCAACTGCACGTACTAACTAACTACTCATCAAGTTTTTTAATATTTTTGGTTTAAGTAGTTTTTAGCGTTGGATTGAATATCGTATAATGCGGCAGTTAAATGCCTTAATTTATGAACAGTACTTGAGGGGGATGAATAAATAATAATAGATTTCGGTTCCACACGCTGTCACCAATAATGAAAGGAAATTGCCGGGTATTCTCCTCTATCAATTCTGGCAATAATTCTTGGTCAAAGAAATTCTCATAATGTCATCAATTTAAATCAATTAAGCTGCATAATGAATGAATAGGCTCCACGTGTGTACTCTTCTTCGTTCCATATAAGCCCAACTCTGAAGACAATGAATCACTAAAGTTTTCATTATTACTCCTCTTTATTGGCGATAAAATTTGTGAAAAGTAAAATTTACACAATACCATTTTAAAATCCAAATGAATTTGACTGTAAACCGCTTTTGTAAACCTTGCTCTACGCACATACTATAATCCAACGCGGCCGTTTCATAAACTGACTTCACTATTTACTCAATTCTCCGACTACTGTATATAATCTGCAGTGGACTCCGAACTGTATTTTCCTTGTCAACAAATATATTCCTA
>Ga0210040_10003234_pt1 | contig 22224 bp, 1 predicted proteins | sample CryGeyCG12114_NA_FD_185462 | JGI IMG/M metagenome (GOLD analysis project Ga0210040, IMG submission 185462) | Groundwater microbial communities from aquifer - Crystal Geyser CG19_WC_8/21/14_NA (SPAdes) (version 2) | ecosystem: Environmental > Aquatic > Deep subsurface > Groundwater | place: USA...
TAGAGTTAGCTTTTTATTTAGGCTGCTAAAGCGCTTTTCTAACGCAATGCTCTAGATACTCTTACTTACCTAGCGCTATGCACTCCTTCTCTTTTAAGATAGTTTTGCGCGTAAAATTAACTTAGTAGTTTTTTTAATTTACGTAGCGCTCTAGAGCTATGTAGAACATGCAGTTTATGTTTATATAGAACTTCTTATACGTCTCTTATTATATAGGGCTGTAAGTAAGCAAAAGCTTTATATTATGTGCCTGCACGATAAGGATAGAGTTATAGAATATACAGCCCTAGGACGTATAGAGGCCTTATAAAGTAGTATAGCGTACTATAATATCTATCTATATATCCTTTAGGTCGTCGTGCAGAATTTACGCCGTTAGTCTAATACTAGTACTATTACTACCTCTTTATCTAATCTTAGAATTAGCGTATACTTTTGTATAGGCGTCTTAGAAGCTAATAGGTATGTGTTAAGTAATATAGGTAACGTACTTATGTTTTATTACAGGGAAAATAGCAGCGTTATAGAGTACCTTAAGAGACTTATAGTTAAGATAGCTAATAACCTTCTTCTCTCTACGCGCCCTTATCGTAGGATAGTATAGAAAGACTATATAGGTTATAAAGTTAATACTAGAGGAGTAGTAGCTAGATCCTAGTACAATATATTTTGTCTAATAGAGAGGCGTAGTAAGGCTCTAGATATTAATCTTTTAGTTCTACTAGATAGACTAGAGGAAGTTAGGAGTAAAGAATAGCTTAAATAAGCCTTAATAGATAGTAAGGCTTATTACCTTAAACGTAACACTATTAATATTAAAGAAAACGCTAAGACTAGCTTTACTACTGTTAAGCCTAGATTAAGTAGTAGAGTCTCTCTCTATCTTAGCTAGGCTTAGCGTAGGAGGCTCCTAGCCTAAGCTAAGCGTACTATGCCTAGTAAGAAGTTTTAACTAGTTAATATCTTTTAAGAGTCTTAGTAGCAAGGAGAGTATAGATTAAATACTTCTATTACTTAGTAGGAAGCCTCTTAGTACGATAATAGGCGCGCTACCTAGCGTAGTGTACTCTATTACTAGGATATTTAACTTAATATACTAGCTAATCTCGTCTATTGTGTACTAGCCTTCTACGTCTACTACTTTGTTATAGTTATAGGTACCTTAGGAGCGTGTTAACAGCTAGTAGTAAAAAGAGTATAAATATACTTACTACTATTATAGGACATTATAGAGAATATAGTATTTAGGACGTATATAGCCTTTTCTTGCGCGTTAAGCAGCTCTATATCTATAGTCTACTCTACTACGTCTTCTATCTTATCTTTATTAGGTAGAGGTTTAGGCAGTAGAGAGCTTACTTCTATAGTACTTACCTATACCTCTGCGTACAGCTACTACTGCTCTTCTACTAAGGGTAATAGACTTACGTCTTATTTTCTACTTAGTAGAGAAGATAACTTATAGATTAGTATTGCCTAGCCTATTTCTAGCTCTTCGTTTACTAGGCTAGGTAATAACTTATATATAAAGCTAAATTCTAGAGTACTTATATCCTTAGGCTTATCTATATCTAGGCTAGGGGGGTAGTATAGAGATGCTAGAGTATTCTCTACGCGCTCTACCTCTTTAATACGTGCGTCCTTATATATATATAATCTAGTAGGTGTAAATACTAGCTACTAGGGGATTTATAGTAGTGTTATTAGGGGTGTTAGTAGCTGCTAAGCTAGTTGCTAAGGCGGCATCTATAGCTAAAAGGTATATTCTTCCTTTTGCTTTCTTTAGCGTGCTGTATTTTAGTTTATTTAATACTACTTATTTCTTACGTTAACGTCTATATTAATAGCGTCTGCTTTTTACTTTAGAGGCGCTATTATATAAGGAATAGGTATAGAGGGGCGTAGAGAGTATACTAAATATAGGCTTAATAGCGTAGACTAGTAAGAGAGAGAGAAGAATATAAGATTTACATATATTCCTAAACTATATAGGCTATACTATCTTATATAAGCAGCTATCTACTAACTGTATTAGGCTAGTATCCTAATCTATCTACGTAGGTAATTATTACCTTAGGCTTACTTTTATAGCAATAACTATAGTAATAAATTGCGATTATATAAAGGTATAGTAGAGGGTACTAGAGTAGCGTATAATCGTGTAATAGCTTAGAGACTTAGAGGTGTATAGAAATATATAAATAGAGTAAGGTATATAATACTAAAATATATAGTATAGACGTAAATAGATAGTATACTATTGTGCTAACACTAGTTAACCTTAAACTGTATACCTTCGTTGTTAGCTACTCCTATAAACGTATATATATATACCTTAGAGTGCGCTTTACTTAGTATATTTCTAAATATAAAAGTAGTCTTTATATTACTATTACTAAGTAAGTATCCTTTAAGAGGCGCTTATAGAAAGGCTGTAGGTCTATATAACGCTAGGTAGATTACTAATAGCTATAACTCTCTATCTTCTTTCTAATATTAGAGGAAGCTTCGTATATCTCTATATACTATAGACTACGCGCTCTTAATAGTAAGCGCAACTATAAATAGCTTAGTTCTATTTAACGTTAGCTTATACTATATAGCTGCCTACCTACAATCCCTCTCTATATCTTTTCTTATCTACTTAGTACTAATTAACTCCTCTACTTCTTGTGCCTACTTATATTATTATTTTATAAGAAAGTTAAATACGTTTACCTTAGCTGTATAGCCCCTCTTATTTAGCTTAGGGCTCTTCTTAATAAGCTTAGTAAGCTTTAGATAGTTACTATACTACTTAATAAGTTAGAGTCGCTCTTACAACTTATTCTAGTTACTACTAGCTTAACCTAACTAAGCGTACATCTCTCTGCAGTAGTAGCTTATAACTAGACCTAGAATTACTTTAATATACCTTAACGTATCTTTAAGCTCTTATAAATCTACTAACTCCTAGTTAACTATTTTTCTTAGCTCTGCGTGTCCTAGTACCTATTAGTATATTACTTTAATATTAAGAAGGGCTTATAGCGTAAACTACTTTAAGAACTACTTATTAGTACTTAGTCCTTAAGGCTTAGTAGTGCTATCCTTAGTTGCTCTACTAGGTAATAAGAGACTTTCTAAATTATAGGACTCTATTAAGGCTAATATTAAGCGTTATCTTTTCTTAGAACGTCCTAAATAGGCTTAATCGCTATACTCTAGTAGGTACTACTTTTTACTAGTTTAGGCTAGCGCTACTTTACCTACCTAACTTACTACTCTTAGACTAGCGCTAGCGCTTACTACCTCTGTATCTTTACTACTAGCCCTACTCTCTATAATCTCTTTATCTACTTCTATACTACTACTATTTTGCTCTTTACTACTTAGCTCTACCTCTCTAGCTTCTTTTCTAGGTACTTTACGTACTTTCCCCTAGTCTAGTATACTATCTCTAGCCTCTTTCTTACCTTTAGCGCCCTTAACACCCTTAGCGTCTTTAGTATCTTTAGCACCTTTAATAACCTTAGTATCTTTAGTAACTTTAATACTCTTATTATCTTTAGTAACTTTAACACTCTTAGTATCTTAAGTACTCTTAGTATCTTTAGTACCTTTTACAGCTTTAACACCCTTAGTATCTCTAGTACCTTCTTCCTTAATACCTTCTTCTTTAATACCTTCTTTCTTAATACCTTCTCCTTTAACGCCTTCTCCTTTAATACCTTCTCTTTTAATACCTTCTCCTTTAATACCTACTACTTTAATACTTTCTTCCTTAACACCTTCTCCTTTAATACCTACTACTTTAATACCTTCTACTTTAACGCCTTCTTCTTTAACACCTTCTCTTTTAACGCCTTCTCTTTTAACACCTACTACTTTAATACCTTCTTCTTTAATACCTTCTCCTTTAACACCTACTACTTTAATACCTTCTACTTTAACGCCTTCTCTTTTAATACTTTCTACTTTAATACCTTCTCCTTTAACACCTACTACTTTAATACTTTCTTCCTTAACACCTTCTCCTTTAACACTTTCTCCTTTAACACCTACTGCTTTAATACCTTCTCCTTTAACACCTTCTTCCTTAGTACCTTCTCCTTTAAAACTATACTTACTAACCTTCTTAGCCTCTTTTACTCTTTTACTTCTATTAGCTTCCTTAATTAGTTTATTAGCTTCCTCTCTAAGTGCGTTTACGTCTTTAAGTCTATTAGCTGTGTCTCTAGGTACGTTTACGTCTTTAAGTCTATTAGCTTCTCTAGGTACGTTTATATCTTTAAGTCTATTAGCTTCTCTAGGTGCGTTTATATCTTTAAGTCTATTACTTTCTCTAAGTGCGTTTACGTCTTTAAGTCTATTAGCTTCTCTAGGGCTATTAGCTTTAGTATATCTACTAACTTCTTCTACTATAACGCATTCTTCTCTTTCTTCCTAGTTAATTAAGGTTAATAGTATAGAGAGATAGTATAGAGATAGTAACGTAGAACTATAGCTAGAATTATTAATAGGGAACTTAGCTGCCTTTGCAGCGTTAGGAGTATTACTTATAGATAGCTAAACGCTAGTGTTTTAGCGGTAAAAGTAAGGTATATATACTAAGAGCGTCTTATATATATCTTTAGAGTTAATATTCTAGTAGATCTATTTAAGCGCTTAGCTAGGGCTTTGTGTAAGGAAGATTTCGTTATCTTAGAAAGGCCCTATAGGAAGATTATTATCTTTATTAGGCTTACAGAACCTAAACTAGTAGAGCGTAGGTTTAGAGTTAGAGGCCTTAACCTATAGCCTATTAATATAAGATAGGATATAAGAAAGATTATAATAATAAAACTTTAGGGCTTTAGTAGCTAGAGTTTGCGAGGATAGAAAGTCTTATTCTATTATAGTTAAGGCTAAGTTTTAATAATGTAGAGAGGGTAGAGTAGCCTAAGCGTTTAGGATATAAAAAGATAATATAGATATATATAATAATAGGGGGACGCGCTGTTTTTATATTTTCTTACTATATAGTAACGCGTTACGCGTTTCTAGTGCGCTATTAGCGTGTTCTTCTACATTTTAAAAAGTCCCTACTTTACTAGTAATCTATATAATGTTATCTATAAGTACTTACTAGATGGATAAGATAATAATTTTATTCTTATCTAGTCCTAAGAGAAGTATTAGGACTAAGGCTATAGTAGCTAGGGTATCTACTTCTATATATAATTATACTATTCCCTACTCCTTATAATATACAAAACGCAACTAACCTCTTCTGCTAAGAATAACCTCCTACCTACTATTTCTATAGCGCCCTTAAAATGCTTTATCTTAGCCTACTCTACCTAGGTACTTAATTAATTATTAGGTAGAGCTAGAAGCTTTATAAAGTACTTCTCTAGCTAAATAAGGACGCTCTTCTTAACCCTTTTAGGCTACTATAAGCCTCTTAGGTGTATATACTTCTAGAGAATGTTCTAGACTTTAAATACAGCTTATACTTAGTAAGTATATATAATACATTTAAGCTAAAAATAAACTCTCTAAAGTCTATCTAGTTAGTTTTTCTAATATAATCTAGTATAACTGTTAATAGCTTACTAGGTAGCTAATTGCTAACAGATCTAGGCTAAGCCTTATTTAGATAATTTAGTTAGTTAAGCTTTAATTATAGTAATTAGCTGCTGAAGCTTTAGACTGTGCTTACGCTAAGATTCTTCCTCTAATAAGAAGATAGTTATCCGTAGTTCTTTAACCTAGTCTTTAACTTTTAGCTTTACGCTATACTATGCTTATTATACTTAGATATATATCTAGTAGGTATCTTAGTGCTCCTAGTCTTAGTTTTTAATATTATCCTATTCTATACTGTGAAAGTAGTCTACTCTAAAGTAGTTAAGAGTAAAGAGTAAGTCTTAAAGTATAGGTAGAAGGTACTACTATATTATTATAGTAGGCCCTTCTTAATAGATATCTATAAAGGTAGAATAGATAGCTGCATTACTGCACTAGGTATAGATTATAAGTTGAAGTAGGTAGGTAATAATTCTTACATTATATAGAATACTACAGTTATTATAATAAGGCTTATAGTAGCTAATATTCTTGTAGATAACAGTCCTAAGTAAGTTATTACTAGTAGTAAACGCCTAAGTTAAGCCTTAGCTAGCTTACTTATAGAGAGCGTAGAGAATAGTATTAATCTTCTCTTTATTGCTCTTAGCTAACGCACGAAGGAGTATACGTCTCTAACCTCCTAATAGAGCTGTGTTATTTGCATAATAGGGCTTTACTAGATAATATAGTTATATAAGGTTTACATAAATAGCAGCTGCTTATAGGTACTATATAGCTAGTAGAGCCTGCGCAGCTTTATTAATTACTATTTCTATAGCTATAGTTATCTCCTATATATATATATATTAGTACTTTCTTTTATACTAAGTCCTATATTAACTTATGTATATGTGTTCTACTACTATTGTACTATTCTACTCTTTGCTATTATAAGGCTAAAGACTTAAGGCTCTTTAAGTAGGGCTTAGTAGAGCATCCTCCTCTTTACTATTATAATACTAAGGACTTAAGGCTCTTTAAGTATCTTTCTCTTCTAAGACTACTAATATCTATCTAGAGCTAGACTATATACCTAGTAGTTAGGAACTATAAAGAGAAGGCCCTTTAAGAGTATCTTAAGTATCTACTACTAGCGCACTCCTACTTCTTATAGCTCTTTCCTACTAAGAGTTGCTCTGTACTTCTATATGCTCTATAAATTTCCTCTTTAATAATAAGTTAATAGTAGCGTTAGAGAATCTTATTATAGTATTTCTTAAAGACGTAGAGCTTATAGGTGTTACTCTTATCCTTGCCTATATAGGTAGAGTTAATTTGTTAATAGCAGCGTTTAGGAATCTTGCTATAGTATCTCTTAAAAACGTAGAGCTTATTAATATTACCTTTATCTTTAACTGCGTAAGTAGAGAAGATAGGTTAAATCTTAAAGAGATTTGTGTTGTAGTAGCGCCTTTCTAGATAGTAGATAGGGATAAAGGTTACTTAGCACTTCTAGTAGCTAGCGTTAGTAGACCTCTCTATCTTTACTTTAAAGTATTATTCTAGAAGGACTGCTACCTACTAGGATATACGTCCTAAGTAGGTGCTTAATGCAGCTGCTGTAATTACTAGATTACCTCTTCTATATATGTATAGTAAGTTACTTCCTTCTCTTTACTAATCTTAAGCTCCTACTTTATCTTAGATAAAGGTAATAAACCTATAAGATTAAGGTCCTTAGGATTATTTAACTCTAGATTTACTAAGGCTACTAGCGAAGATTAAGGCAACTTATTATTACTATAACTACTAGATAAATCTTTATTAAAAGAATCTATATCTATACTTTCTTCTCTGTTAATACGTAGGTCTAGTTACTAAGATTACTATAGTAGATTAGTAACTATAAAACTTTATAATATTAGGTCTAAGAACTTACCTTCTCTACTAGTAGAGAAGATAAGAGCTTTAAGATTTTATAACTAGCTCTAAAGTTACTAGGATTTTTAATTAACGTTATAATAATCTAAGAAGGTATAGCTAGTAATAAGTGCACTTAATTTAGAGGTGTAGTAAGTCTATAAAAGAACGTTGCAATTAAAGTAGATCTACGCTTTAGGGTTGCTATTTACTAATACGCTATAACTTTAATATAGTAGTATATTAGTAGCTAGAAATAAAAAAATAGTAAGAGGAAGTAAAAGTATACTCTATGTAAGACAGTATTATATATTCTATTAGTATTAGTTATTAAGCTGAACTTTAAAGTGGGCGTAGATACTCCTTTCTATATACTACTTAAATATATATAATATATTAAGCTTAATATATACCTTAAAGTATTAGTTTATTAATAAATCTTTGTAAAGGTAGCATCGTAGACTCTATAATATTAGGCGGTTACTGTAGTCTATACGTATTATAATAGTTAACCTCTGCTTTACTCTGCATAGACTACTAACTATATAGTACCTATAATAGTATTTAACTACTAAACTACTTTATTAACGCCTAGCTTAACTTCTATCTATAGGATAAATAGCTGTAGGCTACTTAGAAGAAGGCTTAAAAAGTTTTTAGAAGGGTTATACATTAATATCCTTATAAAATATTTTTACAAATTGTTTAATGCTTTTAATATGTTTATAAATTAATTTTATACTTTTAGACCTATTAGACACACCCTACTTATTATTATATAGATACTATTTATACTACTACTATCTAAGAGGTAGTTATATATAGGTAGAGGGAGTTGCTGTATACTAAACTACTTTTATTCTAGTTTCGTATTAAAGTAGTTAAAAATACTAAGTAGAGCCTCTTTTACTTACCTAGGGCTAGGAGCTATACTATTTTACTATAATCTTAACTATAACTATAATAGGACGAGGCTTATTAGTAGGAGACTCCCCTTACCTAGTATTGTAGTGCTATTAACCTTACTCTGCAGTTACTATAGTCTGTGCGTATTATAACAGTTAACCTCTGCTTTACTCTATATAGACTACTAACTATGCAGTACCTATAATAGTGTTTAACTACTAAACTACTTTATTAACGCCTAGCTTAACTTCTATATATAGGATAAATAGCTGTAAGCTACTTAGAAGAAAGCTTAAAAAGTTTTTAGAAGGGTTATATATTAATATTCTTATAAAATATTTTTACAAATTGTTTAATACTTTTAATATGTTTATAAATTAATTTTATACTTTTAGACCTATTAGACACACCCTACTTATTATTATATAGATGCTATTTATACTGCTACTATCTAAGAGGTAGTTATATATAGGTAGAAGGAGTCGCTGTGCACTAAACTACTTTTATTCTAGTTTTGTATTAAAGTAGTTAAAAATACTAAGTAGGGCCTCTTTTACTTACCTAAGGCTAAGAGCTATACTATTTTACTATAATCTTAACTATAACTATAATAGGATAAGGCTTATTAGTAGGAGACTCCCCTTACCTAGTGTTGTAGTACTATTAACCTTACTCTACAGTTCTTGTAGTCTATGCGTATTATAATAGTTAACCTCTACTTTACTCTACATAGACTACTAACTATACAGCACCTATAATAGTGTTTAACTACTAAATTATTATATTTATATCTAGCTTTGCTTATATATTTATAATATATATAGCTTTATCTATTACTACTCTTAGAGCTAGTTATACACAGTAGAGAGAGTTACTGTACACTTAACTACTTTTATCCTAGTTTTGTATTAAAGTAGTTAAAAACACTAGGCGAGCTTCTTTTACTTACCTAAGGTTAGTAAATAATAGCTTATTACTACGAGCTTAACTATAACTATAATAAAAGAGTACTAATCTTAAGGGTATTTATCTTATTATAATAAGGTGCTATTATTAAGCTATAAAGAGGGCTAGCTACTATCTTCCTATATATATAATGTAGGCTTATAATAAGAGTAAGAACCTTACTCTCTATTTCGTAGATTAATATTACTACTATCTAGTTATAGAGTAATAGGCAGACTTTTAATGCTCTAAAGATCTAATTCTTTCTAGCGTATAGCTTAGACTTTACCTTTACTCTTATATATAGTTAAACTTAGTAATTCTAAGATAATAGTAAGGTGCTAATAGGTTAGAGTTAGCAATTCTAAGGCAATAGTAAAGGCGCTAATAAGTTAGGGTTAGCAACTTAGCGACTCTAAGGCAACAGTAAAGGCGCTAAGAGGTTAGGGTTAGTAACTCTAAGGTAATAGTAAAGGTGCTAGTAAGTTAGTCTTAGTAACTCTAAGGCGATAGTAAAGGTGCTAGTAAGTTAGTCTTAGTAACTCTAAAGTAATAGTAAAGGTACTAAGAGGTTAGAGTTAGTAACTCTAAGGCAATAGTAAAGGTGCTAATAAGTTAGAGTTAGTAACTCTAAGGTAATAGTAAAGGCGCTAAGAGGTTAGAGTTAGCAACTCTAAGGTAACAGTAAAGGTGCTAATAAGTTAGAGTTAGTAACTCTAAGGCAATAGTAAAGGCACTAAGAGGTTAGAGTTAGTAACTTAGTAATTCTAAGGCGATAGTAAAGGCGCTAAGAGGTTAGAGTTAGTAACTCTAAGGTAATAGTAAAGGTGCTAATAAGTTAGAGTTAGTAACTCTAAGGTAATAGTAAAGGCGCTAAGAGGTTAGAGTTAGTAACTTAGTAATTCTAAGGTAATAGTAAAGGCGCTAAGAGGTTAGGGTTAGTAACTCTAAGGCGATAGTAAAGGTGCTAATAAGTTAGAGTTAGCAACTCTAAGGCGATAGTAAAGGCGCTAAGAGGTTAGAGTTAGTAACTTAGTAATTCTAAGGCAATAGTAAAGGCGCTAAGAGGTTAGAGTTAGCAACTCTAAGGTAATAGTAAAGGTACTAATAGGTTAGGGTTAGTAACTCTAAGGCGATAGTAAAGGCGCTAAGAGATTAGGGTTAGTAACTCTAAAGTAATAGTAAAGGTGCTAATAGGTTAGGGTTAGTAACTCTAAAGCGATAGTAAGGTGCTAAGAGTTAGGGTTAGCAGCTCGCTACTACCCCTCCTTAAGATATATAGCTTAAAATTACTTTTTTAAGTTAGTCTATAGCTTAAAGTTTCCTCTTTTAGAAGTGCTTAAGATTTTGCAATATTAGTAATAGTATCTTAGTAATAGTAAGGTATACTTATATAAGAATAATATATTAGATATAAAGTATATATACGTACGTCTTTATAGTAGTGCAGCTATTTAATTATTAGTATTAACGTTACTATGCTGTTGTTTGTAAGATTAGTCTATATTTTAATTTTTACTATGTCCCTGCATTTTTACCTAACCTTAACTCTTCCTTAGGGTATAATATTAACATTATTAGTAATATAATTTTCTATACTATTAATATATAAGCGTACGTTAACTAGTGAATAATATACACTTAGATTCTTATATAGTAGATTAAGTAGTGTTAGCGTTTAAATATAAAGGCTCTAATATAAGAGAGTTATAGTTATTAAAAGTAAGCTTAGCTAGCCTATTTACCTATTAGTACTTATTAAGCTACCTAATATACGTTATCGTACTTATATAGAGGGTAAATCTAAGTCTATATTTAATAGTAGGCTTATTTATTCTTTTATATATAACTAATATCTACTTAAGGGCTATAGGTAAGTGTAGGAGATAGAGAGAGGTCCTATAAGGTAGATTTATAGAAGATACTAGTTAGCTAGCGTAGTACGCACTACGCGACTATACTACTACCTCTAGATAATTTTTCTTTACTTTTAATATCTAGTTATACGCGTATCCTATATCCTTCTAGATAGAGTTTTAATAGGGTACTAGTATAGGCCTCTATATAAATAGTTAGAGAGATATCTATAGGGATACTTTAGGACCCTCTATAAGCTTACCTAAATATAGGGTAAGTATATAGAAGGTATATATATACTTATAAGAGTTAGTTATATAGAGGCTTTATAGTAGTACTATAAGTTATATAGATTAGAAGTATTTAGTTACTATTAAAGGAACATTAGAAAGCCTACCTTACTATATACTAGAATAGGGTTAACTTATAGTATATACTTATTTAGACTTTATAATTAAGAGAGTAAACTTTATTATATATTTTTATTTAATTAGGTAGGGTTTCCTAGCGTAGTACTCTAATTAGAGTATTATAGTATAAGCCTTTTTTTAGACCTAATCTCTACCTTATAAGGTAATACGCTTTAACTAATATCCTTTAACTTAACTCTTTAACTATATCCTAGCCTTCTACGTATCTAATCTACCTATAGATATTATATCTAAAATTCCTCCTAATCCTAAAGCTAATAAGTATTTTAATTTAACTCTATAGTAGTAAATAGCTAGCTGCCTAGTTTAGTATTATTAATAACCTATTATTTAGAATAACGTTAGGTATATCCTCCTCTTATAGCTGCTTATATATACTTCTATTCTCTAGAAGAGGATTCTAGGTATTATACTAAGCTATAGGTAGTCTAAAGTTATTAGGATAGCTTAGTATATAATTCTATAAGTTAAAGCTATTTAATATAGCTAGGTAATTATAACCTATAAATTAGTTAACTTCCTTAGCGCCTATGTTAAAACCCTCTAATATACTATACTAGAATTTATAACTCTAACTCTATTATATTCTTTACTAATCTAATATATTCTTATTAAACTACTACGTAGAGGTAGCCCTAAACTTAAGATTTTATATATTAGGCTAGAGTAGATTAGGAAATCCTTAGCCTATAAACGCTATAGGTAGGTTATTTAGAGTTTATAGGTAAAAAGTAGGTTCGTATTAAATAGGCTAAGGAGACTAAGTACTCTTAGGTAGAGTAGTAGCTATATCTATTATAAATGTATTATTACTTAGTCTCTAATACTATAGCTATAGATTATCTATACTAGATATAACCTATATTACTTTAACTCTATTATTCTTTAAGAAGTTAAAGTTAAGTAGCGTAAGTAGCCTACGAAGCTTCTTTTTTAACTTACGCTTAGGTTTAGGTATTAGCTTATTAGCATCGCCTAATATCTCCTTCTATATAGTAATAGTATTATAAATTAAACTTTTGTAATAGGATACAACCTAGTTAACTAAGAGCTTAAGATTATTAATAGTATAGGGTCTAAAAGCTCTATATTATTAAACGTAATAAGTATAACTAAGCTCTAGTATACACTAGATAATAGTAAGTAGTTATAAAATCTCTTCTAGCGTCTACTCTTCTTCCTCCTAATATTAAATAAACCTTAAGTTATTTTAGTGTATAAGGCTTCGCAGCCTATCCTTATTAATAGCTTCCTACTAACCTTCTAATAACTTTAACTATATCTAAAAACTATACTCTTCTTCTTTAGTCTTAAGTGCCCTAAACGTGCGTAGTGTATTAATATTAATAGTAGTGGCAGTAGCTATAAGTATATATACTATAGCTTAAGTATACTAATATACGTTAAAGGACTTATATATAGAGATAGCAATTACAATAACTTTAAGGAGTTAGCTAATATAATATTAATAACTAATCGCCTAGACCTTAATAGTATTATTAGGTAGAGGGTTATTAAAGAAAGTAATATATAAAGCCTTCTATAAGTTAAGTCTAACTCTACTAATACTAAACTAACTATTAAATACTTAGATTAACGAAGATAATTTATTAAACTAGCTTATTATAGAGGCGCGCTAGTTCTCTAGTATATAAGTAGTTATAGTAATAACTTTAACGTTAAACGCTACTAATAACTTATAGTACTATTCTTAGGTAAATAGGTATCTAGACTAATAAATAGCCTTTAACTTATAAAGTATAATATTATTAGCTATATAGTATAGGGCGGTAACTATATATAGACTATAGTTAATAAAAACTTAGATAATATTTAAGAGCTTATATATATTAAGCTTAAAGTAATTAAAAGTAGTATAGTAATCTAGGTAGAACTTAGATACCTTAATAAGCTTTACGCAGAATCTAATTTTATCCTTAGCTTTAGACAATAACTTATTCTTATCTAGGTAACCTATACTTTTATAGATTTTAGACTTAATATTAAACTAGGATATCTTATCCTAGAGAGGCTTCTTCGTCTCCTTATTATAGAGAATATTATTATCTACTAGATTGTGTATCTAGCTAAATAATAGATAGAGGCTTAGTATAGTTAGTATTTACTATATAGCTAAGTTTAGGATATAGATATTAGTAGACTAGGTAGGATTAGTTAGATCTTTTATAGAATAGAAGAGATAAGGGACGAAGTGCTCTAAGAATTAATTAAATATTACTTAAGCTAAGAGTGTATACACTATATTAAGAGTAATATATTATAGTAGTAGAAGATATTTTGCGATTATATATTTAGGCTTATTAAATAGATAGGAAGAGTCGTAGTTACGCTATATTAAAAAGCTACTTAGAACCTCTTAGAGACGCGCTATCTTCTCTACCTCTTATAGGTTAATATTATCTATAATCTAGACCTAAATAGACTTTTTAGTAAATTAGTAACGCCGCTGCTTAGAGGTAGCTTTAAGTAAAAATAGGTTAATACCCTTTTTAACTAGGAGGTATATAGCCTTATATAGTTCTTCTTTCTCTATAATCTTTAGATATTTAATAAGATTATATATACTATAGACGATTAGAGTAGTAGTAAATATAACTATATTATAGTATATCTATATAATTATATTATAGTATATTAATAGGCTGCGAAGATTAGCAGCTTTATTATATACTATAAGTTTAAAATAGTTATAAAGGGTATAGTCCTAGTTTAGATTATTACGACTCTATATTCTTAAGTTAAGGATAGCTCTTTCTTAGATTTCTTCTTACTTCTACTTTTCTAGAGTCTACTAAGGTCTATACGACTTCTTAGCAGCGTTAGGACTATAACGCTTTAATAGTGTAGAGTATAATAAGAAGATAATCTTAGTGTAATTTATAGCTTTATCTTACTTAAAGGAGCTCTAACCTTAGGTAAAGATATTATTACTAATATTTATAAACTTACCTAAAGTTATCTAGGGGCCTAAATAGTATATCTTAACTATAAAGAGCTTAGAGAAGTTTATAAACTCCTCTATAAGTTAGGTAATTAAAGTAAAGAGTACTACTATAAGGTAGGGCTTCGTAGAAGGTAGGGTACAGCTATCTTATATAGCTTTGTTATATTCCTAGTAGCGCTAGTTTATACGCTATTAAATCTCGTTAGCCTAGAGTATAATAATAATCTATAGACTATTTATAAAATGCTATAATAAAGAACTAGGTGCACTTATATATAGTATAATACCTACTACTTTAATAGTCTTACTAGTGCCTACTAAGTTAGTAATAAGAGTACTATTAACTTTATTACCCTCTAAGATATCTATTATAGTAGTAATATAAATTACCTACTACTAATATAGAGATATGCGTAGATTCTACTATCTTATTACCTTAAATTATAAGTATATAATACTAAGCTTATAAAGTACTGCCTTTAAGTTATTACGTTAGAAGCTTTTATTATTTAGGGCCTTACTTAAGGTAGCTATATTCTACTTATCCTAGTATATAGGATTACTAAGATAGATACTACTTTCTTAGTTATTAGTAATGTCGTCTTCTATACTTATAAGGTTCCCTACTAGGTATAGACCTTCTGCCTCTAGAGTACTAATAAGGTTTAGTGCCTATTTAGATAGGTAACTATTATTAAGATTATTTTAACTATTAAGTATAGGGTATAAAGGTACCTTAGTAGTTATAGAGTTAACTTTTAGTGCGTTATAGATACTTTATAGAAACTTTATAAGTATACGCTTATTTTTATTATCTAGACTATATTTATTCTTATTAACGTCCTATATAAAGAAGATAGTAGAGTTCCTAATAGTATTAATTATTAAAAGATACTACTACTAGCATTTAGGCGAGAGAGTTATGTATATGTTATTAAATAGTTTCTATATCTTATCCTAATAGTTACACTCTACTACTAGTCTTAGCTTTTCTATATACTATTATAGCTTTTCTACTATATTAACTAACTACGCTATAAGCTTAGTAGATATAATATCTATATTAATATTATCTAGGAAGTTAATAGTAGTATACGTAGTTACGTAAGTAGTAGCTTTATTAGCCTATAGTTACTTAATATTAATAGGACGTAGGCCTAGTACCTAGGCCTTAGCCTTAGCCTTTACCTTAGCGTAGGATAAGAAGCCTATCTTTATTTAGATATAAAGAGGGTAGACTAGGACGCTATTAGTAGGTAGTGCTAGTACATCCTCTTTAGTATTAGAATTAGAATCTACTATAACAGTATTATTATCTAAATCTCCTATAGTATTATTATCTAAGTCCTCTATAGTGTTATCCCTAAGCTCTAATACTAACTCTATTACTTTCTCTTACTATATCCTCCTTTACTCTTATAGTTCTTCTCTAGCGTACTACTTTACTACTTCCTTAGTAATACGCTATTTCTACTTCTTATAACTACTATTAAGTTACTTTACTCTACTTAGCTAATAGATATAGTTTATTATCTTTATAATAACCTATTAAGCCTTATTTAGTCACTTTAGTAATAGAGTAGGAAAGTTAGAATACTTTAAAAATTCTTATTAGTCGTCGTAGAAAGCGCGTTTAACTTAATAGAATATCTAGTATTCCTATATTAACTAATCCTATATAGCTTAATTAAGGTCCTAAGGATTACTAAAGCGCTTCCTACTATTAGCCTCTCTAGTAGTAAAGGTTATAATAACCTTAGCGTAGTTAGGCCTATATTTTATACTACCCTTAGCTTTACGAAATAGTTTAGTAGTAGTCTTATACTTCTACTAGTCTTTATTAAAGTCTTTATTCTTAAGGAGCTACTATAGTAGTAGTTCTTTAGATAGCTAGAAATAGTTTATAGCTTATCTTATACTCTTTATTACTACTATAAACCCTCTAGACCTAAGCCTAAGAAAGTCCTTAGTACCTTTATAGGTAGATAAGAAGGTAGAAGCCTTAGAAGATATACTCTTATAACTATTACTATCTATATCCTATATGTTAGGATCCTCTAGTTTATTTACGTCTATATTAGGATTATAATATATTAAGTTATTATATACCTCCTTAGGTGTACTTATATTAATAGTAAGGGTAGGTTAGTAAACGAAAGATTCTTTTACTCTTAGCTTCTAATTATTAATTAGATAGATAGGAAGCAGTTTAAAGTTATTAATTTTATCTAAGAGTATGTCTAAGCCGTCCTTAAGATTAGTACTATCTCTATTACTATTAGTTATCTTAATATTAACTACTTTAGTATAGGCTAGCAGCTATACTAACGTTAGTAGCTTACTATTTATACCTACATATATTAGTTACTTACTACTAGATAAGATTAAGGTTAATAGTAATTATACTTTAAGTATAGCCTACTAGGCCTAGTAGGTACATAGACTAGTAGTTAATACAAATGTAAAGAGTAGAAATTAACGACGATTAGGAGGGGGGGAGTTAAAGTTAGGTTTTTAAGAGTAGTAAGTAGAATAAGATATAGGTAGATATAGCTAATAGAGGCAGTTCTTTAGTATATATTAAGCAAATCGTCCTTAGCGCTAGTACTACGCAATAATATATATATTCTCTACGTTCTATACCTTCTTAGATATATATATATATATATAATATATATATAGTAGAATAAGTATAGTTTTATAGGATTATTAGGCTAGGTAGTAACACCTTAATAGGTTTATTATACTTCTAGGTATCCCCTATAGCTTAAGATAGTAAAGGTAAAGGATAAATATAGACTTTAAGGTTCTAAGTACTAATTAGTATATTAGAATAGCTACGTAATAAGATATCTATAAAACTTTTAAGAGAGTATTAGGAGGCTCTATAAACTTACTTATATAGTACTATATACGTATTATAGTATTTATGTAGGTAAAAGAGAGTCCTAACGTTACTACGTCTAACTTAGTAACGTTATATCCCCTCTTTACTATATAATAGAATAGCTACGTAATAAGGCATCTATAAAACTTTTAGAAGAGTATTAGGAGGCTCTATAAACTTACTTATATAGTACTATATACGCGTTATAGTATTTATATAGGTAAAAGAGAGTCCTAACGTTACTACGTCTAACTTAGTAACGTTATATCCCCTCTTTACTATATAATAGAATAGCTACGTAATAAAGTATCTATAAAACCTTTAGGAGAGTATTAGGAGGCTCTATAAACTTGCTTATATAGTACTATACGCGCGTTATAGTATTTATGTAGGTAAAAGAGAGTCCTAACATTACTACGTCTAACTTAGTAATATTATATCCTCTCTTTACTATATAATAGAATAGCTATATAATAAGGTATCTATAAAACCTTTAGAGAGTATTAGAAGGCTCTATAAACTTGCTTATATAGTACTGTGCATGCGTTATAGTATTTACGTAGGTAAAAGAGAGTCCTAACGTTACTACGTCTAACTTAGTAACGTTATATTACCTCCTTACTATATAATAGAATAGCTATATAATAAGGTATCTATAAAGCCTCTAAGGGAGTATTAGGAAGCTCTATAAACTTACTTATACTATACTATATACGTATTATAGTATTTACGTAGGTAAAAAGGAGTCCTAATATTACTACGTCTAACTTAGTAATATTATATCCTCTCTTTACTATATATTAGAATAGCTATATAATAAGGTATCTATTAAGCGTTTAGAGGGTATTAGGAGGCTCTATAAACTTACTAATACCTATATATCTACGCTATTTTTATATAAAATCTTTTATTGCGTAGGCTTTATATTAGAGATAAATATTATCTAGACTATTTATAATACTAGCGCATTCGTAATAGGCTTATTAGTCCTTTAATATATAGTAAATATATTAAGTAAGATATTTATCCTATTATATACAGTATTATCTATATAGACCTATTCTATTTTATATAACTATAGATATACTACTTCTAAACTTATCTTAAGGATGCTAATTCTATAGATAAGAGTAAAGGCTTCTACTAAGATAAGAGAGGTAAATATACGTCTTATAACAAAGTTTAGATACTTTAAATATAATACCTTATACTATTATAAAAACTAAAGAGGGTTAGTAGGGTGTAAGAATATAAATAGGTTAGTAGCAGATATAAAAACTTAATTAAACTTAAGGTTAGATAAAAATATTTAACGCAGCCTAGCGTTATTTATAGTACCTATATAACTAATACTATAATACTGCTATAGGCTTTTAGGCACGCTTAAAGAGGATATCTATATATATATAAGAGTGCGTATTCTCTAAAGATACTAATTCTATAGATAAGAGTAAAGGCTTCTACTAAGATAAGAGGAGTAAATATATATCTTATAACGAAGTTTAGATACTTTAAATACGATACTTTATACTATTATAAAAACTAAAGAGGGTTAGTAGAGTATAAGAATGTAAATAGGTTAGTAGTAGATATAAAAACTTAATTAAACTTAAAGTTAGATAAAAATATTTAACGCAGCCTAGCGTTATTTATAGCGCCTACGTAACTAATACTATAATACTACTATAGGCTTTTAGATATACTTAAGAAGGATATCTGTATATACGTAAAGGTATACATTCTCTAAAGATACTAATTCTATAGATAAGAGTAAAGGCTTCTACTAAGATAAGAGAGGTAAATATATATCTTATAATAAAGTTTAGATACTTTAAATATAATACCTTATACTATCGTAAAAACTAAAGAGGGTTAGTAGAGTATAAGAATATAAATAGGTTAGTAGTAGATATAAAAACTTAATTAAACTTAAGGTTAGATAAAAATATTTAACGCAGCCTAGCGTTATTTATAGCGCCTACGTAACTAATACTATAATACTACTATAGGCTTTTAGGTACGCTTAAGGAGGATATCTATATATATATAAGAGTGTATATTTTCTAAAGATACTAATTCTATAGATAAGAGTAAAGGCTTCTACTAAGATAAAAGGGGTAAATATATATCTTATAATAAAGTTTAGATACTTTAAATATAATACCTTATACTATTATAAAAACTAAAGAGGGTTAGTAAGGTATAAGAATATAAATAAGTTAGTAGTAGATGTAAAAACTTAATTAAACTTAAGGTTAGATAAAAATATTTAACGCAGCCTAGTGTTATTTATAGCGCCTACGCGACTAATACTATAATACTACTATAGGCTTTTAGGTATACTTAAGGAGGATATCTATATATATATAAGGGTATATATTCTCTAAAGATGCTAATTCTATAGATAAGAGTAAAGGCTTCTACTAAGATAAGAAAAGTAAATATATATCTTATAACAAAGTTTAGATGCTTTAAATATAATACTTTATACTATTATAAAAACTAAAGAGGGTTAGTAAGGTATAAGAATACAAATAGGTTAGTAGTAGATGTAAAAACTTAATTAAACTTAAGGTTAGATAAAAATATTTAACGTAGTCTAGCGTTATTTATAGCGCCTACGCGACTAATACTATAATATAACTATAAGCTATTAGGTATACTTTAGGAGAGTCCTAATACTTACGTAAAGGTATATAATATTATACGCTACTATATATAGTAAGTTTAGTATATATTTTATATAGTAATTTATATAGTGTAGCTGTAGGCTGCGTAGGTTAATAATGTAAACTAACTTTAATTTTCTCTAAGTCCTTTACTTTAAGCGCTTTACCCTACCCTAAACTATAACAAAATCTAAACGCTAGTATTTTAGTAGTAAAGGTAAAGTATATATACTAAGAGCGTCTTATATATATCTTTAGAGTTAATATTCTAGTAGATCTATTTAAGCGCTTAGCTAAAGCTTTATATAAAGAAGATTTTATTATCTTAAAAAAGCTTTATAAAGAGATTATTATCTTTATTAAGCTTATAGAACCTAAACTAGTAAAGCGTAGGTTTAGAGTTAGAAGCTTTAACCTATAGCTTATTAATATAAGATAAGATATAAGAAAGATTATAATAATAAAACTCTAGAGCTTTAGTAGCTAAAGTTTATAAAGATAGAAAGTCTTATTCTATTATAGTTAAAGCTAAGTTTTAATAATATAGAGAGAGTAGAGTAGCTTAAGTATTTAGGATATAAAAAGATAATATAGATATATATAATAATAGAGAGATATACTATCTTTATATTTTCTTACTATATAGTAATGTACTATATATTTCTAGTACACTATTAGTATATTCTTTTACGTTTTAAAAAGTCCTTACTTTACTAGTAATTTATATAATATTATCTATAAGTACTTACTAAATAGATAAGATAATAATTTTATTCTTATCTAGTCCTAAGAAAAGTATTAGAACTAAAGCTATAGTAGCTAGAGTATCTACTCCTATATATAATTATACTATTCTTTACTCCTTATAATATATAAAATATAACTAACCTCTTCTACTAAGAATAACCTCTTACCTACTATTTCTATAGCACCTTTAAAATACTTTATCTTAGCCTACTCTACTTAAGTACTTAATTAATTATTAGGTAGAGCTAGAAGCTTTATAAAGTACTTCTCTAGCTAAATAAAGATACTCTTCTTAACTCTTTTAGGCTACTATAAGCTCCTTAAGTGTATATACTTCTAGAGAATATCTTAGACTTTAAATATAGCTTATACTTAGTAAGTATATATAATATATTTAAGCTAAAAATAAACTCTCTAAAGTCTATTTAGTTAGTTTTTCTAATATAATCTAGTATAACTATTAATAGCTTACTAGGTAGCTAATTACTAATAGATCTAGGCTAAGCTTTATTTAGATAATTTAGTTAGTTAAACTTTAATTATAGTAATTAGCTACTAAAGCTTTAGACTATACTTATACTAAGATTCTTCCTTTAATAAAAAGATAGTTATCTATAGTTTTTTAATCTAGTCTTTAACTTTTAGCTTTATACTATACTATACTTATTATACTTAGATATATATCTAGTAGGTATCTTAGTACTCTTAGTCTTAGTTTTTAATATTATCTTATTCTATACTATAAAAGTAGTCTACTCTAAAGTAGTTAAGAGTAAAAAGTAAGTTTTAAAGTATAAGTAAAAAGTACTACTATATTATTATAGTAGGCTTTTCTTAATAGATATCTATAAAAGTAGAATAAATAGCTATATTACTATACTAGGTATAGATTATAAGTTAAAGTAGGTAAGTAATAATTCTTATATTATATAGAATACTATAGTTATTATAATAAGACTTATAGTAGCTAATATTTTTATAGATAATAGTCCTAAGTAAGTTATTACTAGTAGTAAATACCTAAGTTAAGCCTTAGCTAGCTTACTTATAGAGAGCGTAGAGAATAGTATTAATCTTCTCTTTATTACTCTTAGCTAACGTATAAAGAAGTATATATCTCTAACCTCCTAATAGAGCTATATTATTTATATAATAGAGCTTTACTAAATAATATAGTTATATAAGGTTTATATAAATAGTAGCTACTTATAAATACTATATAGCTAGTAGAGCCTACGTAGCTTTATTAATTACTATTTCTATAGCTATAGTTATCTCCTATATATATATATATTAGTACTTTCTTTTATACTAAGTCCTATATTAACTTACGTATATATATTCTACTACTATTATACTATTCTA
>Ga0210040_10003235_pt1 | contig 22221 bp, 19 predicted proteins | sample CryGeyCG12114_NA_FD_185462 | JGI IMG/M metagenome (GOLD analysis project Ga0210040, IMG submission 185462) | Groundwater microbial communities from aquifer - Crystal Geyser CG19_WC_8/21/14_NA (SPAdes) (version 2) | ecosystem: Environmental > Aquatic > Deep subsurface > Groundwater | place: USA...
ATACTTTCACAGTATAGAAATATTTTGCATGGGAAATGTGAGCAGAAAAATACTATGGAAAAGGAATTTGTCAAAGCTATATTGCAAGCTAATGGGGTGCAAACAATATCCCATGTTGTAAATTATCTCACTTTTGAAATCGGAAAATGTATACATAATGCATTACATGTTGCACAGTAAGAGTTATAAGATTCCAACTTTGATATCATCAATTAGAATAGATTAGAATGCTGAAACTAGAAAAACACATTGTTGTTCCAGTTTGTTGACAAGATGCCAAAAATATTCACAACTGTATTTGGAACAATTTTGGTTGTACATGCAACTTTGACTCGCATGTAAAAAAATCTGATTTTGAACTAACTGACTGACTTGGAAATTTAGTCGTCTAAAGTCAGTTGTTATAGTCTGTCAGTGGACATAATTGCTGCAATCCTCAATTCTAAAATCTTCCATGTCTTATGCAATGTCAACTAATTGCAAAGTTGGACAGACAATGTTTTTTCCCCTTTCTCCTGTAAAGCTGCCAAAACTGTTTCCCGACTAAAAAACTGTACGTACTTTCCCTTGTCATCATGTTTGCTAGTTAGTTAGAACCGAAAACGGATGAACAACTTTTACGTACGCTTTTACATTCATGTTTGTGAACGATGTGCTCAATGGGTTGGATGGACAAGTAATGCGATATAAAACTTGCTCACTGCAAACTGGCTCAGTTAGGCAAGCTAACTAACTAACTGAATTTTAATGACAACTTTTATCTTCCAAATAACAGAGTTGTAAAAAATGCCAGTCTAATAATTTCTAATGAGGACTATAAAAACTATGCATCTTTATTTCAATGTCGAACGGACAATTTACCAATCTCATTCCAGTCATAAGTTATCCGAATGGCATTAAAAACATAGTCACAATTTTTCACATACATTTTTCCTATAAAAAACAGACGGCATCATTCCTATATATATTAAATCGTTCAACCAGTTGATCCATTTTTTGCTACTTTAACATTTGGTGCAGACATTTATGTTTGAATCACTGTATGCTTATGATTATGGATGACGTTAAACCATTGCAAATAGTAATGTATGGCTCATTTTTCATCCATTTTCAGATACAAAAGAAAATGAGTTACAAAATGGACAAATCTTTGGCAACCATGGGCTTGGCTGTGGTCGTGAGCAGTGTACTCATTCTCCTGCTGAGCCAGTCAACCAGTGTGAGCGCCCGGTATTTGCCCACCAGGAGTAATGGGGACCGTTTGGAAAGGCTAGAAGAGCTCCTTCACAATGTGAGTTCCACATTTTTTTGAAAACTCTGTGGAAAACTACAAAACACAAAAGGTTCCATTGACCCTCACCAGATATTATTCGTTGCGGATAACTTGTGGTCAATTTTAATTATTGCAAATGTCACATCATCATAATATGTTCATAAAAACAATAAATAACATGAATGGATCCAGACAAGTTCAACAGTAAAGCAGACCACAGTTAGTTAGAAAGTTATATGCATTTTAAAACTCTAACGAAATCGTGAGCAATAAATTGAATGAAGCAAAGAGTTTTCCATAATCTAAGTAAGTAAGTTAGTAAGCAGCTACACAGGGTCAAAAATTGGATTTCTTTCTGATCCTAACTAACTAACTAACTATTGACCAAAACTTACACAGCACACACAGTATGGGGTCAAGTAGTTGGTTTCTACATACATACTACACATAATGTCCCAAAATAAGTTATGCTCAATACAGGCCTTAAAATGGTAGGAGAAATTTAGAGCAAGGTCTTTCCTTTAACATAGATAGTTAGTTCCTATAAGATTCCCCAAATCCTTAAGGTATTTATAACTAGCTATCATGAAATGGAATTTGGAAATCTGCTATTCTCATATTGCCCCATTTTTCTTCATAATTCATGAAATATTACATGCTTTTCATTTTTCAGTTGTACGAAAGCAACAATATGGATCCCAGGGGAGCACCCTTAGGATATCCTATGGGTTTGGCCGCCCCAGCTCCAGCCATGTATAAATTCAAACGAGCCTCAATGCCCTATCCAGCAGCTCACATGGCCAGGTCTTCGGAGCCGGATGCCAGTATGGACGAGTGAACCTAAAAAACATATTTTTCGGTTTTTTTAGTAACTAACTACACGAAACTTGATTTCTACCTGGTTTTGGTTCCATAATGTGATTCCTTATACACACTGGACCACCCTGGTGGTATCTGAATCTTCAAATTTACTAACTAACTCAATTTTGAGGACGAAAACAAGAAAAATTTCCCGTTTCCTTATTGAATCTTATTTACTTTACTTTATTTTAACCCAGATGACGGAATAAATAAAATCCAGAATAGTTGATAGTTATTTAGCTCATATGAAACTATTGCAAGTTCGTCTAGTTAGTTGTTTAGAGATGATAATACACTTTGCGTAGAACATCTTTTTGATCCAGTGGATCTCTAGTGTTAAATTTCCTTCTCTCTTATTCACCATATCTATAAGATTACATGAAAAAATCACTCGTCTGGTGTGCATTGTATTGTATATGTAACTGGAAAAATAAAAAATCCTATTGTACACCCACAGTCTATAGTAAGTGAGCACACAAAAAGTGCATAACATTTGTTATTAGCTTTGGTATGTAAATAGATCCACATTTTTGTATGTTTCACAGTGCGAAAGAGAGGGATGATGGAGAGAGAAAATTACATTCCTATTTAACTAACTAACATCTAATATTTAATTGAAAACTGTATTGCTTATTACATAACCAGTCCCACATTTAGCATTCCTAAAGGGCTCTGTGCATTAAGAAAGCAAGTTATAGTTAGTTAGTTAGTTAGTTGAACAGAAATAATAAAAACCACATAAATATATATTTAGTTTGAGCCCAATGTATAATAATAAATGTTAGTCCTTTGTGGATAGTTGATTGCATGCACAACAGAACTATATAGTTAGTTAGTTGGAAATGTTAAAAAATGTATTCGAGCCAGCCCAAACAAAATAAATGGGAAATAAAAAGTCCTGTGTAGGAAGAAAAACATGCCGTTTTCAATTTATTGCTCATTTCAACACAATGTGAATAATGAAACACGCGGATTCTCTGGGGACACACGGGAAATGGCAAGTCACTGAGGTCTGAAATTGAGATTTCTTTTTGCTAGGAATACAAATTGTACCAATAAGTGGGAGATAGCGCTTTTAATAGACTGTGGAGTACATGTTTTCATTTCTGATCAGGTATTTACATTACATACTTGCTCTTATAGTGTTGTGTTGTGTTAGCAATGACATCATTTTTTCCAGTTCACTTTCATTTTCATTCATTCACCGTTTTATATATTTAGATGGGACACACTTTCTCCATTCCATGTGTCTACACTTTCGATTCATTGCATGGATCTTTACATATGCACTAACTAAATACAACATTGTGACTGACTATCAAGGGAATCCAAAAGTTAAGGAATTTATTGAAACTAAGCAAACCACTGGTCCACCCCGAAAAACTTATTGCTGACTATATGTTGAAAATAAAACAATTTCGAACTATAATTCTGATAAAAGCATAAATACGTCCTCTTTTATCCGCACTTTCGGATTTCTGCCAAAACAGTTAGCTTTAGGATACAACACAGTAAATAGTATTTGAACACCCATGCAATACATTGACTACTAACTAACTATACAAACCATTCATCTATTCTTACCCCTTTAGGTTGACCCCGACCTACCTAAATGAGTACAAAGGGACCCTGTGGCCTATATAATGATCCTACACAAAACGGACCCAATTCCTAATGATCCTAACCCTATAAATAGTGATGCACTAACGGAATCTTCTTCAGTATCCAACTTCCCTTCCTCTCCAAACAATCCCTAATCAAAAAGTATAGAAATTGCCCCAAAATGAAACGAAATACAGTGGTCCATATATTTCTCCTCGTCTCGTGTTTCACCTCTGCAGTTCTCTCTACAGACGATGATGAGGAAGTAGTGGTGATTGAGCAAACCCCAGCTGAAGACAGGTTCCTCAAACTGCCCAAATTTGATGGATTCGGCAGTTACCCGCTTTGGAAGTTTCACAAATTTGACGGCATTGCTCTCCGCCCTGTGCCCATCGGTTTGGACATTGGAATCGGAGTTCCTCCACCGCCTCCAGTTTTTTCACATCCAGGGCCACCACCAGCCCCTCCAGCGCCTCCTGCTCCCTATGGAGGTGGGCAAGAATATGGGGGAGGTGATCAAGGATATGGAGGTGGATGGGGACAAAACTCCGGATATTCTCCTCCACCACCACCACCACCACCGAGTTACGGAGGTGGATGGGGACAAAACTCCGGATATGCTCCGCCACCACCACCACCCAGTTACGGAGGTGGATGGGGACAAAACTATGGGTATGTAGAGCCACAGGCTCCACCATACGGAGGGGAGCCATCTTATGCTCCTGTAAGTTATAGCATTCAATCGGAACCATCTTATAGCCCGCCAGCTCCTCCAGCTTATAGCCCACCAGCTCCTCCATCTTATGGCGCAAATCCAGGTAAATTTACATTTTCATGACAAAAATCAGCTAAGCTTGGTAGGCACTACAAATTGAAGGTGGTTTATTAAAATCCAGGGTCCCCACTGACCCATTGACCTATAACTAACCAACTAAGCATACAAAATTTACAGTTAGTTTGTAATCCTCGTATGAATGAATCTATTTTGAGTGGTGCATACAACTAGTAGATATAAGCATTTTGTAAAGTTGAACGAGACTTGATGCCATTTTGTTTTTTCCATATATTTTAGGATTTGGAATTCCAGTGGGAGCTCCACAATTCGGACCAGAGGGAGGATACCATAAACGCTCCGTTGGGGAAGATGGGGACCAAGAGGACGCCGCATATGGTTATTCTGAACCTATTTAAGTGACCGTGCTAACCTTGTTAACTTAGTTGTTAGTATTTTATTATTGTTTGTTATGGATTGTTAGGACTGCGATTGTTTTCACAAATAAACTTTTTTGTACTGTATTGAGGCCATTCCATTGAAGGGATTGAATATATGCTCTGGCTAGCAGATACGTAGGCATCGGGTGGACCCCTAATAATGTGCGTGCGTAGGAAATGGAATATATTGCTTTGAACAATAATCTTAAAGTTAGTTACAATCTAAAGTGCGTTTATGAAACCATATAGACTAGATGGACCAACTGCATTTACTATTTAGTTTGTTAGTCAGCTTGTCAACAATCTAAAGCATTTTTTTTCGAGTACCTACTTACCTAGTTTTGGGGCTCGCATCATTTATCATTCTGTAGTAGCAAGCAACTGTAAAGTTTCCATTCAGGGAATATGCATAGCTGCCCAAAAAAACCTGTTTCAAGTCTCAATTTTCATTTCATTTCTATGCCTATTAACTGGCATGTCACAATCCCACTTACTTTCATCTTCTTCAGATTTACGTAGAGTTTTAGCAAGTTGTAACTAACTACAATCAAAGTTAGTCAAGCTTATTTCATCTTGTGTGTAATTATGAATGCAGTTAAATACTGTCCACTTTGATAATTTTTGGGATTCTTCCCGCACATTTATTTCTTTTCTCACACAACAATCCGCATCACAACTCATGCACGCAAAAAGAGGGAAAAAAGAGTGCACATAAAAGAATGGCAAATTTTAAATAATTAAATAATACCACCTGAGTATACGAGCACACAACATCACATGAAGCAACACACACTTGTATATAAATTAAATAGTTGCAGCTATTATTGAGAGAAATTTGTAAAATAATTTAAATAATAATTTTAATCATAGGTTTTAGTAAGCAGAGCCATAGTCTTGATTGTTTTGAACGCCATATTCTTGGGATAAGCCACTAAGTTCATTAGAATACCCACTACCACCGCCACTGAGACCGTTGAGACCGCCGAGGCCATTCAAATCTCCGAGGTCGGGAACACCACCTTCACCGTTGGGGGACTTGTACCGGATGAAGTATACTTCCGGTTTGGATGGTTTCGTTGGAGCTGGTGTGGGGATGTGGATTGGTGGAAGAGGTTCTGGTTTCTTCACCAACACGTACACCAAAGTCTTGGTCTCTGGTGGTGGGGCAAGTTGAGGAATATCGGGCACCTCTGGTGGTGGTGGTGTTGGTGCCTTAATGAAGATGATTTTCTAGAAAAATAACAAGGGTCAGTTAAAAACAGGTTGAATACTGATAATTTACGGATTTCTTGAAAAATTGACTGTAAAAGTAACTTTTAGCACAAAATTTGAAGCCGATAATGCCCCAAAAGAGAAATTTATCAATTCTGGATACTTACGACTGCTAATTTTCTAACTCAGTTGACCCCAATAAAAGTTCAAAAAGCCAAAATTGTATAAATTTTGGGGCGAAGAGATACTTAATTTTGGTTAAATACACTAAATACTTACATAATGCTTCTGGGGAGGTGGTGGAGGAATAAATGGCTTCTTTGGTTTAGGAATGCGTCTCTCTGGTGGTGGGACATGAACCTGAGTGAACAAAGCAAAATTAAGAATTTTCTCACATCACCCCAAAACATAAATTTCTTTGCAGTACTTACATATACGTGTTTGTGAATGACTGGAGAACCTCCAGCAAATCCATTGGCTCCAGCAAATCCATTAGCTCCACCAAATGAACCCCCATAAGCATTTCCTACAGGAGCGAATGCACTATGGCCATAAGGTGAGGAACCAGCTTGTTGCTGTTGAGGCACATTTTGTTTATTTTGTGCCTGGTATTGTGGCTTGGCGGCCACCATGAGCACCCCAAAGGATGCTAGTACCTATTTTATGTGAAAAATGGAAAAATGTAAAGGGATACAAGATTTTGGTTGAAATGGGGATTTGAAAATGTGACTTACCAGAAGAGCTTTCATATTGTTCGGATTCCACGCAGATCCGAATTCAACACGTTTTATTCTACGCTAACTAGAATAAAAAATGTTACTTGGGACACTGCACAATGTTTTGTTGTTCACTGGTCAAGTTCACAATATGGATTGATGTGAAAACACGGAATTTGTGCGCTTTTTAAACTTGAGAGTAGTCAGCTACCTACGGATAGGAAAGCTGAGATCATAATATTGCTAGTTAGTTAGTTAAGTTATACCAACTTTTCTTGTTCTATACAACATGAGACTTATAGTTTTAGTTAGTTATCTACCTTTTGGGTGATCTACCTGTAAAATTCAATTAAAGGGAATTCAAAGAGTCTCCTAAAAATATGTAATTCCCTCTCCTAGAAAACAATGTCATGCAAAACTCTATGAAAATTTAAAATGAACAGAATTTTTGTCTGTTTCGAAATCCCATGCATTTATATTGTGATGGAACAAGATAGCTGAAGAATTGATCATTTAATTTATGAAGGGGGATAAAACTATTGTTTACAGCTTTTGGTCAAATTTGTATAAAAATGCTCGTAATCGTCACAAGTTACACATAAGAAAATGCAAGTGAAAGGATAAACGCTTCAAACTTGTTGGATTGTTTGTTTTTCAAGAGTTTAGCCAAGTACACGCCCAGGATTATCATGATGATTATACGATTTTCTTGAACGTGGAACAAGGTTGCTGCCATATTACGAGACAACAGGTTAAAAAAGTTGGAATCGAGTCAAATGAAAAGAAAAGTGAGTTTTCATCCAAATTTCAACCTTATCTTCATTCATGATCTTTTATGCTCATTCATTATTCATCTGCCAATTGGACAAGGAGTTGTTTTCGATGATTAATGAATGCTAAAATTATTAATCACGCCGCTGTAAAGATAGCCGAGTTCAGTTGTTTTTGTTTTCCTTCATTTTCAACTTAGATAGCAATATTTTTTGTCAGATTATCGATCATTTGGTAGGCATACTGTTTAGCACGCACTATGGGGCCTTACTGTTTTACATAATGCTAACTATTAAAACCGTTAGTATACCATTTCAAGCGCTATGTAGCCTATGAATCTGTCACTAATTTTTATGATTGTAATGGTGACAAAAGTCATAAACTCTGCGCCTCATTCAGTTCATATTAGAAATGAGCAGCCAGTAAATCTTAATTGGGACAATGAATTGACATTCTTATTCTTACCTTAATCGCAAAACTATATTCTGTATACAATAGGACATGATAATAACACGGAAAAAATGGGTGAAATGCAAATACTATATGCTATTACTAACTAGGATATGCTCGATGGTATCTATTTCATTGATCATCAGAGAAAAATGTTTGTCTTTCCGTAGCTTTGGAATAAGACAAAGATTTTTAGCCAGTTTAGTTATTTAATTTAACTCAAAGTTACATAAATCAGCACTAACTAACTAACTATTGATTAACAGCATTTTACATGAATAGCGGTCAATAACATTGGAGCAAAATCGTACAAATTAAGGAGACAATTAAATGGTAAAAAAATAAAGAAACTTGAAATGCTAGATTCTCAGATATCATTCATGCTGCCAATTTTCTAATAATTCTTTTTCTCCTTAACTGACTAAAGCGATCGATTAGGTTTGAGTGAGAAAAAAGAAATTTTTCTTGTGATGCGCAATCAATTATTGAGTTGCATTTCTCTTATCATAGCATTAATGCATATAGATTTAGTCATATAGCTTCTGACGGACGCTGACTTACGAAAAATACACATATCTTGTCTACGTGCGAACAAAACAAACTACAATGAATTGTGAGCACAAAGTTCATGGTCAATGTGAACTGGCAATGCCTAGAAAGATTGGGCGAGCGACTTATTAAGAGAAAATGTTCAACTTCTTCAACAAGGTACACAAAGTGATTTGAAACACATGTAATTCGTATGGTGAGTGCAAAGGAACTTACAAACAAGGGAAGTAAGCGAATACGCAGGATGGGAAGTAAATATAAATCAGAAGATCAGCATAAGTAAAAGTGCAAAATCTGGTTTGAAGATCAAACCGGTAAGGCAGGATCAGAATGCAGGACACACACATTACACATGTGGCCAACAGCATATGGAAAATTAACTAACAACTAATAAATCATTTTTACTAACTAACTAACTTTTTGACATTTACAAACCGCCAAATATATATTTGCCCATATTGCCACATGTGTGATCATCATCGTCTATACCGTCTATACTATGATTACAGTTAGAATCTAGCGCTGTAACTTATATTGGAAAAGTGATATCAAACTAGTCATTAGAATCTCGAAATTTCAATTCACAAATTCAAACAATGTAAATCTCAAAATTTTGAGTTGTGATTTTGGGGCAAGTTGAAGCAAAGTGTGCATGTGAGACCTACTGACCTGAAAAAAGTTTGAGAGTAAAAGTGATTCTATTCTCCTAATCTACAGTTCTAACTACTACTACTACTCAAAGAATGAGAAAAGGTTTACTACATCATCAGATTTGTAAGATAATCATCCCAGCGATAGATGAAAAATTTTATTTAGTGAGAAGTATAGTAGCACACAGGCTAATTGCTGCGTGTACAGTTAGCAATATTTGCATAATGGTGGTGAGAAATGCAAAATGAGTTTGTGTGGGACAATGCATCCAAGACTAGTTTAATCCAATGTGAATGACAGCGACAGCAAATAAAAGGAAAAGTGGAAATTAGCATATAGAAGCAAGCTGTTAGTTAGAACAGGTGAACTTTATCTATTTGATTTTGAATGCATGTTGTCTACATTGTTTCAACAGAAATTGGATTATTAAAGCATCCTATCTAACGCATTTTCCGAGGTGGACCCTACAACCCAATTTCTGACGCCCCCATCAATTAAACTCGTAATTTCCAGAAAACCTTTGAAACTTATAACATTTGTTGCAGAATACAATAAAGTTTTTTCACTTTTTTCTTAAGCGGCAGTAGATTTCAGCAGCGCGTACTGGTCAATACTACCAAAAACTAAGGTGCTATCGAGACCATGACGTCTACATCGTTCCGTCTAGTATTCAACTAGAATAAGTAAAACATGAAATAACAAAGTTCAAACAAACAGATAAGAAAAATAATAATTTTATTAGTCTGAAATCTTTCCCACTAACCAACCTCATTATACAAAGTTTGTGGCATGGAAAAAAAAACAAGCACAAGAACTAACAAAAAACCAAAATATTGAAGTCGAATGAGACAAACATTTACACAGAAATTGGAACATCAACCTATTTGTGGCGTATAAGTTGCACAAAACACACCACTCACTTTAAGTTAGTTTAAATAGAATTTACATGAGACAGACGTCTCCTACTGTTACTGTACTGTACATGCTACAGGAAAATTGAAGGTAAAAAATCTCTAGATTCATCATTATTATCAAAATTGATATTCTGTCCATATATAAAAACATGTGAGCAAGAATTTCAGTCATCAATTGGTCGCGACTCCTGAGCACCAGCCATTTGAAGCTCTCGTAATAGCAAAGCCCTTTGTCTCTCTAATTCCAGTTCAGACATCTCGTTTGCATCCATGCTCCCTTCTTGTTTCCCCCCAGAGGCACTTGGCGGTGGGGAACTGTTCCCCCTCCCGCGGTCTGGGGAACGTTTCCCTTTTCTGGTTCCACCTTCCGTTCGAGAGTTGACTGAACTTACGCTCTGTAGAGATTGAAATAAAGTAAAACGTGAATATCCGAATAGAGCAAAAAAAAGCAATGGATAGGAGAATCCTAATGTCTTACAGAAGATCGAGAGCGTTTCTTTTTCTTCCTTTTCCCTTTCTTTTTCTTCTTCTTGGATCGATCCTTGTGCTGGAATTCTGAATCAGAGGAGGATGCACTGTCTGATCTTGAATATGAAGAGGAACGGCGTCTTCGCTTTTTCGATTTCTTTTTCTTCTTGGAATCCTCTTCCGAATCGGAGTCAATCTAGAAAAGAAATACAAAAAAAAATGATTAGTTCTGAATTCCAGAATGCACTTGTACTTTTGGAATTTTTGCATGTAACTTACAAGTGATACAGATCGGGATCTGGACGAATCCGAAGAGGAAGCCCGTTTCTTGTGTTTCTTTACTTTTTTCTTTTTAGAGGAATGATGATGGTGTCCGCAAGTTTCTTCTAACTCATGGATATGATCCTGTACAATAAATGAGAAGAAAACCGTTTCAAAAATCGTTAGAATTTGGTCGTTTTAGCAAAAAATCAATACAACTTAAATTGTACTCACGTCAAATACTTTCTTTCTATCCGCTTCCAAAGGAATGGCTAAGTAGGCTTCAGTGGTTTCAACTTTTGATTTCATTTCTTCCCATTTGGATTCAGCCGTGATTCCTGCCGTCTTGAATTCCTCGATTAGAGCTACGGCAAATACTTTAAATTTCTTGGCTTCATCCCTCGCTCGCTCCTTGGCTTTCATTTCGGCCTACAAAGGGAATAATGTTTTCTTAATCTCCAAAAGCAATTTTACATCGAATAAACTGACGAAAAAAAAATTACCTTTTCTAGCAAAGAATTATAAGTCAACTTCACATTCCCAGCATCCAGAGCTGCTGCTCTTTTGTCTTCGCAAACAATTGTTGCAAACTCCTCAAATGTTGTACTTTCCTGCAATAGATAAGGCAAAAATTAGAACCGAATCAGCAATCTGCAAGTCTGCAGAAACACACAGTTCAAAGTTCGTACTGTACACTACATAAAAACATACCGTAACATCATATCCTTTTTCTTTGAGAATTTCTTTGATAGCTTTCTTCTCATCTTGATACCTAGACTTGAGATCTTCCACATAAAACTTGAATAAATCTAAAGGACTAGAGCCAGGCTGGCCCAGCATCCCTGAAAACCGAGGATCAGAACTAATCGTGGGATAAAGTTCAACCCAGAGGGACATTGAAGTCAGTTTTCCATGTTCATGTAATTCGTCCAGAAGTTTCAAAAATCCATCTCTATTTTTTCGTTCAATTCTCTTCTTTCGTTTTTTCTCTTGATCTCGTTCTTCTTCTTCTTCCCGTTCCAATTCCTTGATATGTTTTTCAAATACGATTAGAGCATCTTCCTTGTCCATAGCTATATGTGATGAAAAAAAAAATCCATATCACCGTTTTGGAAACATTCAGTAATTGTAACAACAACATTACTATAATACTTTACCTAATAATTCCCTATCCTCAAAAAACAAGGCATTCTCTAACAGTAATTGCTGGGCCTGCTGCCATGAAGTGTTGAAAGCAACATTTGGCATTCCCTCTAAAAGTTCAGCCAACTTCTTCATATTCCTCTTTTTCAAAGTCTTGGCTTCCTCCTTTTCCCGTTTCGCTAAAAGTAGGACAGCATCTTCATAAATGTCTCTCCGATCCGCTTCTGGAACTCCACGCCAAACTTCCATCTCCCCAAACATTTCCTCACATCGATAATATTTGGTGATACTCGTCATTTTTTCATTGCTGAGTAGAAAAGCCTCCAGATCTTCTTTAGCTTTTTTCGCCCTTTGCCGAACTTCCTCACGTTCTTCTTTTTGCCTTTGCACTTTGTATGCATTAAATGCCTGCTTTCGTTCATTGTTCTTTTCAAAGACTTTAAATCTTGGATCGCGAGATATTTGTTTACTTGCTTGCTCCCATGAGCTATTGCTGCTAATATTCTGAAATAATAGCAATTTTAATTAGAAAAAAATAAGCTGGAGGGATATTTTAAAGGTAAATTCTTACTTTTTCTCTCAAAAGTTCTTTGAAAATTTCTGTAGCTTCCTTCTTATCCTTAACTTGTGGTACAACATTAACTTGCTCATCTCCCTCAGATGATGACGATTCCTCCATATCTACTTCGGTGTTTTGTTCAGTATTCCCTTTCCTAGATTTATTCACTTTGTTTATATTGGCTTGATGCTTTTTCATGTTAGCAGCCATTCTGAGTGAATGGAAATGAAAACAAAAGAAAACCAAAAAATCAAACAAAACACAAGCAAAAAAGTTCATATCCAAACAAACTCAACAACAAAAACCCAAACATATGAAAGGACTTACTGAGCCACAGCCATTTGGTGCTGCATCTGGGGTAGAATGTTTGCAGGCATGTTGGCCATTCCTGGCATACCCCCCATGGTAGGAGGAGGAATTTGAGCCAATGCAACAGGAGGTATATTCACAGGGGGTAATCCCGCAGGGGGTACCTGAGGAGGAATAATAATAGGAGCAGCAATAATCTTTGCGCGCTCCCTTTCTTCCTCAGCAATTCGTTTTTTAATTTCTTCCAACTCAGCCGGTACTGACCATGTACTCTCTTTTGTCACCGTATTATGATAATAAGTTTTCCCATCTTCAGCTTTGTACTCTTTCCAAGGACTGGCAGCTAGTAATTTTTCGGTGGCAGTTTTCAACTCATCTGGTTTCTCCCACAAACTCTGTTTCGTGCTCTTGTTGTAGTAATAGGTACGGCCATCAGGGGCTTTGTGTTCAGACCAATCGGAAGTTTGTGGACCACTACCAACGATTGCATTCGGTATGGGGGCACCAACTACAGTTTGTGGGGTCATATTGGTTCCCATGTTCGGTCTAAAACAGATAAAATTGCAATAATACTTCCAGAGCTGCCAAATTAAATTTCAATTTTCAATCAAGATTATGAATGCACTTACACAGGAGGAAGTCCCATTCTCATCGATTGTGGGGGAATCATCGCTGGGGGCATGAATGGGGGCATTCCAAAAGGTGGCATACCTAAAGGGGGAGGTTGACCTGAACCCCCTGATGGGGGGATTCCACCCGACATTTCTGTACAACAAAACAAACCGATTGTAAACACAGACTACACGCTACATTGAAATTCAAATACGGAGGTTGTAAATTACCTATTTTCTAATTCGGCTTCGGCTTTGCAAAGTGAAAAGTTCAGAACTCGCCGTCTGCTCTTTACATTCTTGATCTTGACAACAGTCGGAATCGAAATTCAGGATTTTCAATCAAAATCAAATCGTGGAAAACAAAAATCTCAAGCGAAAATTGAATTTCGCGGCGCGGCAAAGATTGCGCCGTGACATATGAGCAAAGTGGTCATGTGTCTTCAAAAACCGTGTGGTGCAGCTCAATAAGATTTGGTGGCCAGAAGCTGTATCCTTGCTGTAACCCTTCATAAGATTTGTTGTGCAAAGTAGTTTAAAGGCCCGAGTAAAAAAGGAGGCTAAGTTAAGTGGCAACAGAGAAAAAAAACGTTCAGAAAATTGTGGATCAGTTTGCCGACTGTAGATGAACGAGGAGGGTCCATTTTTCTCTTTCCCGTGACTGCAAAGTTGGGAATTCATCCATTCCAGTCCCATTTCCATCTTGGGTATATAGAAATCAGAGTGGTTGTTGGTTGAAATTTTGGAAAAAATTGTAATTTTTTTAAAAATTCTTTTAGAATTATGTTAAGTACTTTAAAGCATGTCGGAGGGAACCTCCTGAGGGCCTCCAAAAGTGCTTATTTAATAAATGAAGCTGGGAGGTCATCGTCGGCGATTTTCAACAATACCAAATGTAAGTTTCTCATTTTACTAATTGCGAGTTGAATTAGATTGCTGCGATGTGATGTAAATTTTTGAAAATATTGGGATTGTTCAAGTCATATCATTATTGCTTACCATGAATCTATTTTGGTAGTAAATAGCTTTTTTGATTGCACGTAAACGTAATGGCTTCCTCGTATTTACTTTGGTTTGCCAATTTGCCATTCATTGTTGATGTGGCCAACTTGCAATATTTAATTTATTGCTGCATTTAAATGAGTGCGTTATATATAATATCCATTTAATGAATTAATTATTCGCTATCACTCGTATTTTAATTTCTAACCAAGTCTAATGTATGTTGTTCGTTACGTAATCAATCATATAATCGACAATAGAAGAAGCACATTGCATTATGCACAAATAATTCTGATAATGTGTAAGTTTATTTAAGCAATCTTTAGTCCCAATTAGAAGTAAATCATAAGAGTTATGTAATATTTACGGAACCCAAACATTAAATCACAAAAAGAACGTAAAGTATGCATTTATGTTGATACCACTTGGGGGAGGGGTAAGGGGGTCCACTTTGTACGGCTGCATCAACTCGAAGAGGAAATGCAGCTGAAAACAAGCCTTTTATTAAAATTTTTATAAGCCAATGGTTTGAATTTGATTACTTTGAATTGAACTGTATAAAACTAGAATTGGTGATGTAATTAATGCATTGAAACTTTACTTAGAAGTTTGTCAAAAAAATTAACTTGACTAGAGTTCTAAAGAATTTCTGCCGCATAAAATTAAATGCAAATGTTTAGTAAAGCAGTATATATTATATATTGTTAGAACTGAAAACTTGGCTAGATATTAAGTGAGGTAAGGTCTTGTACGAATGTTTTTGATCTGGAACTCTTATCACCATTGTGAGATGTAGATTTATAATTTTGTATGTTTGATCAAGGTAAGCTTTAAGCACTATAATAAGATAGCTATTATTTTATTCCTAATTTTAACTGATGTTGATGTATCTTTCTAATCCGCTTTTTTGACCTATCAAAATCCATGTTGGGTCTATCGGTCCATGGTTTGTCTTTTACCGTTTAGTTCGCCTGATATTTTTGCGTGAAAGTTCTACTGCTCCATCTCCACCACCGAATAAGCCAAATGTGCCCGTTGCAAGTAAACCAGCTCCTCCTGCGGCTCCTGGATCCAAGCAAGGCTCAGCACCGCCTCAAAAACCCAATCCAGCAGGTTTAAAAAAATTGTTCTTCATCCTTTTTATAATCTCTCATATTCTACGCTCCATTGTTCTTGACCAACGCAACGCGTCTACTTGTAGTTGGATCTAAGTCTAAATGATAGATGTAGAGGTATTTTTTCTCTTACGAATGCCCTCTTGGGTCGATAGTAAAGATAAAGTTCTAGTTTGCCAATTTGTTTTAAGCTAGGAATTATGAAAATGTATAGTTTAAATACTGCATACTGCATGAATATCTCTAGCTGATCTTCCACAGTCGCCCAGAGCCAAGTGCTGTGTGTAAATTAGTTGGGCAATTGCCAAGCTTAACAAATTGAAACGAAGTCAGGACTCCATCTACCTCAGAATATGATCGGCAATCTTTTTATGCATTGTCTGTGCAAAAATTGCTCTTCTCGTAGTATTATAAGTGCGTACTACATAAGTAGGGAGGAACGAAAGAGTGAGTTTGTTTATTTTTAGTTCCCTTTGAATTTTGGCTGTAGTCATTTGCTCTGCTCTATCTAGTGTTATAATTTTGTAATTTTGTGTCAGCTCAGCTGAAATTAACTCTTTTTGAATGGCGGCTCTCGCCGACGCGGCAGCAAACATATGTGCAACTATGTAGCTTTTGCTTAAAGCTCTTTTTTTACTGATAATACTTTCGAAATTCAAATTTCTAATTATTGAGTTGGTTGGTTAGTACATAGTACTAATAAATTGTTGTTATTCACAGCATTGATTTTAATGACATGTACTTTCAATTTTTTCCTGTATGTAGTATGTGGATGACTTGAGTTTGAGTTATGATATGATTGTTTGCGTCTTAGGATTTCGATTTAGCTTGCTGCTCCTGAAAAATGCTGATTTGATTGTGTTTATATTGTTCAGGGGGCAGAAGCGGTTATGCATCCGCCGCTAAAGGCAAACAATCTGGAAAAATCACTGCCGTTATTGGTGCCGTCGTGGACGTGCAATTCGAAGATGAATTACCCCCAATTTTGAATGCCTTGGAGGTAGCCAACCGTCAACCCAAGCTGATTTTAGAAGTTGCCCAGCATTTAGGTAATGCAGTTAAGCCTATTCTGACTGAATTACATGCTATTATTGGTGTTTAACTGTGTCCTAATATGTAAACTTTGTCCTGTCAGGTGAAAATGTTGTCAGAACCATTGCTATGGATGGTACTGAAGGTCTCGTTCGTGGCCAAGGAGTCAGCGATTTAGGATCTCCAATTACTATTCCTGTAGGCCCTGAAACTTTGGGTCGTATTATGAATGTCATTGGTAATTGTTCTTTGCCTATATCGTAAAACTTTCCAAAATGGATATTCTTTACCTGGTTGTAACTTCTCTCCAGGTGAACCTATTGACGAAAGGGGTCCAATCAAAACCGACAAATTCGCTCCCATCCACGCAGAAGCTCCTCCATTTACCGAGATGAGTGTAGAACAAGAGATTCTTGTAACTGGAATCAAAGTTGTCGATTTGCTGGCTCCTTACGCCAAGGGAGGAAAGATTGGTATGTTCGGATTATTTCAACTGGGCTTTTTAGTCAGCTTCACTTCTCAAACGGTTCAATGATTTCTTCTGTGCAAACTAGGTCTCTTTGGTGGAGCTGGAGTAGGCAAAACTGTATTGATCATGGAGTTGATCAACAACGTAGCCAAGGCTCATGGTGGTTATTCAGTGTTTGCTGGTGTGGGAGAGAGGACACGTGAAGGCAACGATTTGTACAATGAGATGATTGAGGGAGGTGTCATTTCTTTGAAAGACAAAACATCTAAGGTTCGTTGGGCATGGTATATATGGAGATGGGATTCATTTCAACAGTGACCAATGGACTTATATGTGTCTATGTTTAGAAAGTAAAGATGTTTTTGATTTTGAACTTTTTGCAGGTAGCGTTGGTGTACGGTCAAATGAACGAGCCCCCCGGCGCTCGTGCCCGAGTAGCTTTGACCGGATTGAGTGTTGCTGAGTACTTCCGTGATCAAGAGGGACAGGATGTATTGCTCTTCATTGACAACATTTTCCGTTTTACTCAAGCTGGTTCAGAAGTATCTGCTCTGTTGGGTCGTATTCCATCTGCTGTGGGTTACCAGCCCACTTTGGCCACTGACATGGGTAGCATGCAGGAGCGAATTACAACTACAAAGAAAGGTTCCATCACCTCTGTACAAGCTATTTATGTACCCGCTGACGATTTGACCGATCCTGCCCCTGCCACTACATTCGCTCATTTGGACGCCACCACTGTGTTGTCTCGTGCTATTGCCGAGTTGGGAATCTACCCTGCGGTGGATCCATTGGATTCTACATCCCGTATCATGGACCCTAATATTATTGGCACAGAACATTACGGAGTGGCTCGAGGTGTGCAAAAGATTCTTCAGGATTACAAGTCATTGCAAGATATTATTGCTATTTTGGGTATGGACGAATTGAGTGAGGAAGATAAGTTGACTGTAGCTCGCGCTCGTAAGATTCAGCGTTTCTTGTCTCAACCTTTCCAAGTTGCTGAAGTTTTCACTGGTCATGCTGGAAAATTGGTTCCGTTGGAAGAAACTATTAAAGTAGGACATTTCCCATTGAATTGACTAAATTAGTTAGTATTAGTATTTCATGTTTGCTCATGGTTTTTGTATTTATCCTGGTTCTTGTGGGGGGAACTTATGATGCAAGAAGACTAAGATCGTTGTATTTATTTTTTTGCAGGGATTCAGTAAGATTCTCGCTGGCGAATATGATCATTTGCCAGAGATGGCTTTTTATATGGTAGGCCCCATTGAAGAAGTTGTAGAGAAGGCTGAAAAGATGGCAGAATCCCAGCAGTCTTAAATATCCAGTCAGGCTTTAATATAATTTTAAATTGTTAATGTATCGATCATTATGTCATCGTGAGTGTAGAAAACTTTGTTCAATATTCTGTATCCTGTGTATCCCAGCTAAGTGTCAAGAATTAAACAAACTTATTGTAGAAAGAAAAAGCCCAACTGCATCTATAAAAAGCAATACTGCCATATATTGTTACTATTACTGTGATCATCATTGGCGAGTGCATGAATTGAATTCAAGAAGGGTACACTTGTATTATATTATGATTTTGGCCTTTGTTAGCTGAATTGGTACACAACATTGTTATTAAAATCAGCAAAAACGGTGCAGCCAACAACCAACCAAATTGAAGCCCAACTTTGTTCCCCACTTCTGTTCTACAAAAGTAAATTTCTTATTTTCTAATGCAAGGGCATCCCTTTTCCAATCGGACTAATATTTATTGTTATTCGAGAATGTATTGTAGTGAAAAGAATAAAACGAAAAAATCATAATTGTGTTGCAGTGTCAGTTCATTAACTTTCGTGATTAATCTATCCACTAGTAGGATATAATGATGGTTCACCTGGAACCATGTAATCGAATTTAATCCATGTTGACCTATGAAAAAATTCGATTGACTCTCACAATACCCCGTTTTATTGTTAGCCTTTTACATTTAAAAATGGGACGCACTCATGGTTGGCTCCAATAAGTTAAAAGAGCGGCCGTGATTCGCTACGGGCATAGAATCAACTTGTTCCTCAATCCTTTCACTTTGCTCGATTTCATTTATCTTAAAGTCAACCTGAATTTTTCCACAGCTGGATTCCTTTCTTGATCATTTCTGTATTTTTTTAGTATCCAACTATTTCACTATTTTCTGGATTTAGTTGTTGAACAAATCATTATCGGGTTTCGGGTACAGGATACTTATACAATAGTTCATTTGGATTTGGATACAAAAACTAGCAGAGGCTTTTGGCTTTAGAGCCGCAAGTTATTTTTTTCCGAAACTGCCATTTTTAGTGGTTTGGAAGGATAGATAATTGATTAGCTGCTATTTGAAACTTATAATTTTTTGTTGAGCTATTTACTGACCATGTATAACTCGATGAACGGTGGGAATATATCGGAACAGCTGGGATTAGGTTCTGAAGTAAAGGAATTGAAATTCGGATCCAGTTTCACAAATCCGTCTAGCTCCCATGGAAGAAATCCTCAAGGAACTTTTCATACTGCCATAAGGTGATGCTTTGTTTCTAGGAAGTTTTAAACGTATGGATTTTTGTACCAGTCGTTTATTTGTCAGGAATTTATCCTTTTAGATATGATTTCAAACCTGCCAGTGTGGACACCACGAAAATGGGATCCTTAGAAGTTTCAAACAACAACCAAGTAACTGTATCGGTTCCCAATTTGGATGGCAATGGAACCACCACATTTAAAGGTCCCAAAAAGTCAGCTAATGCTAAAGAATGTGTTCTCATTATTGATCACGAGACGGGAGAAATTATTTTGGAGAAATTGTCCCATAACATCCAGGTCAAGAAGACTAGGTAAACCTCGCACTCATTGCACTATTCTGCTTCCAATGTCTTCTTAGGTTCTGATTTAATTGTTTAAAAAAATGCATTTGTAGACAAGAACGACCTGAAGGATCCAGTCGTATGAGTTCAAACCCGAGCAATGGCCCCAGCAAACCCCCTGCTCCTGCGTCAGTACCTGTAGAATCGTTGCCAACACAAACTAAATCATCATCTTCTAAACATCAAAGTGCTCCAAGCTCTCAAAACTACTCAAAGAAGAAATCATCCGGGACGTCCTCATCTTCTCATCAGCTCCCTATGCCAAACCACATAAGCAAATCTTCCAGGGCTCATTCCCCCATGTTTAATCCTCCTCCAAAACATTCACCGTTGGGCCCCTCACCTGGAAGAATTTCTCCCGAAGTTTCCAAGTCCCATTCACAGACTTATCAACCCCCACAGTCTTCTATGCCTTCTCTTACTAGCATCGAAGACTTAATCATTACAAACAATGATGATGACATGCCTCCTATAAAATCAGTTTCTAGACACAGTGATCAGAAGAGTAGCAATAATATCCAAAAGGCAGCAAAAGTTTCTTCATCACCTCCAAAAGATGTTCATCATCATCATCATCATAAGGAAGCTTCTGGAAATGGCAAAAATGTGGGTCTTTCAGATTCCTCGAGCGATTCCAGTAGTAGCTCTAGCAGTGATAGCAGTGATGATGATGAAGATATGGAAGTAGTACCTGATGACATTCCCATTCCCAAGTTTCCTGTCCCTGCCCTTGCCCCAAAAATTTCGGGAGGGGGGAGTTTCCAGCAAAATAAAGGATTGAATACTGGCAGCAATGGGGGGAGCGGTTTGGTGTATGGCAACAATATGGTGGGTAGCAATGCATCCTCCAGTCGTGGGAATTCGAGCAACAACTCTGCACATTTATCAATGCCGACTGATCTACTGAGCGAAGATTTGCAACTCTCAGATTCTGGATCTGATTCAGATTAATCTCCAACTTCGGAGATTTCGAAACCAGGAGGGGTTTTCGTTTAAGTATTTCTGTTTCATGATTGGTCATTTGGGTTCAAAAAATGTGTAGTATCGAATGCATCTAATGCCAATTGACACTCATAATGTTTTGTGTATTTGTCTACTACCGCGGGATGAATATTTATGCGAATTTCATGATACTATTGTCTATTGTGTATCAGAATATTTGAGTACCTGTCTACCATGCCTCTAATCGCAATTGTAAAATACTGTGAATTTTTTTTTATCTCTAGACTCTAGATTAATTTAACATGTTAAGAATGAGGAACGCTTGTGATCTATTATTGATTATATATGAATGGATATTTTCTGGAATACTGGAGAGCATTTTCTTTATCAACGACTTGTGTATAATGCCATTATTGTGATGAATACTAATGTGTGACGAATTGTCATTGACGCGTGTACAAGAGTTTATTGGTTGTGTTAAGTTGTAGAGAAATGTTTCAGTCAATTATTAAAAGATTATATTGAATTCGAAAGATTTTTACTTTTATTTTTAGTGGTTACATTGTAAACTGAAAAACTGTAAACTGAATGTTCTGATGACGGACCTCATCGCTATTAGAAATGTCTCATCTATATTTTTTGCATGTACTCTATACATACACTATTAAGTGATGAAATATGCTTGGCTTTAAATTGGCTCTGGAACAGATATTTTTCTCTGGTTTTTAAACTATATATTGCTCCCGAAACTAAATTCTGGGATCTAATAAGCAAAGCATATAGGTATAGGATATAAAAGTTTTCTAGCTACACAATCCCGGATTTTTAGTAACGCCTATAGTTCATTTCAAAGTAAAAAAAAGTTGTCCCATGTTATTCGGCTATCCCCGACAAATGGTCGATTTATGTAAAGTAAACCACTAAATCTGTAAAATGTTGTGGCAACAATAATTCAATTCTCATTTTCTCAGTTGAAAAAAAATTATTTGAAAAAATGTTTGTTTACATTTTGTTGACAACGAAACAATCATAATGCCAAATAACCTACCGAAAAAAAAATTCCATTTTTTTCTGAAATGAACTATAAAACTTTACCAAGATTTGATAGATTTTGTTGGCAAAAATGCTTCTACATTTGTACTGTGTCTAACATTTTCAATCACAGACTTTTGCATTAAAGTGCAAACGGAAAAATTACATGCATGTGGAGT
>Ga0210040_10003236_pt1 | contig 22216 bp, 20 predicted proteins | sample CryGeyCG12114_NA_FD_185462 | JGI IMG/M metagenome (GOLD analysis project Ga0210040, IMG submission 185462) | Groundwater microbial communities from aquifer - Crystal Geyser CG19_WC_8/21/14_NA (SPAdes) (version 2) | ecosystem: Environmental > Aquatic > Deep subsurface > Groundwater | place: USA...
CTCCTCGCCGGCCTCGATGCGCATCAGCGTCGGGACGGTCTCGATGCCGAGCCGGTAGGACAGCTCGAGCTCGGTGTCGTCGCCGGCGAACCACGTGGGGTCGTCCTGGCACCACACCGCCGCGCCGAGGGCTCGGAGCACCGGCTCGACGAGCTGGCAGGTCGGGCAGTCGCGCTTCACCACGGCCACGAGACCGTCGGGGAGCCGCATCGCCGGACCGTAGCGCACCGGAGCGCCGGCGACAGCCCCGCCTGCACCGCGTCAAGGCCCGCCCGCCATCTGTGGACGAGCGTCTGACCTGCGGATATCGGTGGTGGACTGCATGGTGAGGCGGTAGAATTCGTACATGTGTTCGATCGGCTGCTCCACTCCCCTGGCGTGCCTCGCCGGTGTGCTGGAGGCGCTGGCCGGTGAGGACCTGAAGGGGTCGTTCGGGCCGGCGGTGATCGAGCGCACAGGGGCGCTTATCGTCGCGCGCAATCGCCTGGACGCCGAAGTCGCCCGCACGGTCCGCGAGGGAGAGCTGACCCAGGCAGCCGAGCACGACGGCAAGGCCTCGATGGCGTCGTGGCTGCGGGGGCACCACCGACTGTCCCAGGGTGCGGCGAGCCGACTGGTCCGCAACGGCCGCACTCTCGAGCAGCTGCCCTCGCTGGCCGCGGCGGCTTCGGCGGGCGCGGTGACGGCCGAGGCGGTCGGAGTGCTCGCCCCGGTGGCCTCGGAGGTGAACCTGGCCCGCGCCACGGCACAGGGCGTGGACGTGGCCGCGATCGACGCCGCCCTGACCGAGGTCGCCATGACCGCCTCGCACGCGGATCTGCGCCAGGCGGTCGGGCACTACCTCGCCCGGCTGGACCCCGACGGCACCGAACCCGACCCCACCGAGCAGCGATCCCTGTCGTTCACCAAGCACAGCGACGGGTCGGTGTCCTTCCACGGCACCCTCGACGCCGTGGCTGGGGAAAAGTTCCAGGCAGCGGTCGAATCGATCCAGCAGGCCTCCCGACCCGCCGGCGACGTGCGTTCCCGCGCCCGCCAGGCCGGGGATGCTCTCGCCCAGCTCTGCGACAACGCCCTGGCCTCAGGCTCCTTGCCGATCCTGCGCGGACACAAGCCGCACGTCGTGGTCACCATCGACCTCGAGGACCTGATGGACACGACCACCGGTGCCGGGGCCGGGCGGACCGGGTTCGGCGGGATCATCTCCGCCGCGAAGGCCCGGTGGCTGTCCTGCGACGGCAACGTGACCCGCGTCGTCATCGGCCCCGAAGGCCAGCCGCTGGATCTGGGTCAGAGCAAACGGCTGTTCCCGCCGCATCTGCGCCGGGCGGTCGAGGTGCGCGACGAGCACTGCGTCTTCGCGGGCTGTGACGCACCGAGCCACTGGTGCGACGTCCACCACGTCATCCACTGGATCGACGGCGGAGACACCTGCCTGGAGAACGCCGGCCTCCTGTGCGAACGGCACCACACCAAGGTGCATCACGGTTTCCGGATAGAGCGGCAACCGGACGGGCGATGGCGCACCTGGCGCCCCGACGGCACCGAGATAGTCGTCCGCTCCGAACCGTTCCTCGTCTCCGCCTGACTGCGGGACCCCTGACCGACGTGGGTCACCTTCGGGTGCCCCGCTCGGCGGGCGACCGGAGCCGTACGGCTGCGCCACACGAGCCTGGGCAACGCTTGGCCGACTGAGTCGAAGCCCGCAGCGGGACGCCGAGCCGCAGTCGGCACGCTGCACCGGCGGCCGAGAAGTCAGCGGGTCGAGGCGGCGGCTGGCTGCCTGACCCGTCTCGGAGCCGTCTGCCCAGCGGGTGCCCGTATCTCTGAAGGCGGCTTTAGGGATGATCAGGGACCTACGGCTTCCCAGGTCCCAGCATCACTCACACAGGGGCAAGGGGGCGGTGGCCGGGACGAAGTCCACCGTGAGCCCGGCCTCTTCAACGAGCGGGTCGGTCACGACGAACCTCAGCAGGTCGTCACTGACAAGGGTCATTGTGCCTTCGGTGTAGCCGTCGTTCGTCCTGGTGCCCGTCTCGTCGGCAAGGCCCCGTGGCTCGGGTAGGGGCGTTTCGGCGACCCAGGCGCGCCCGGCGTACGTAGTGCTGGAGATGCCGCAATGGGTGAGCAGGGAGAACGGCTCCGCCGTTTGCGGCTCAACGCTGGGCAGCGATGACGACGGCGATTCTGAGGTGGTCGAAGGTGTCGCCGACTGCGGCGAAGATCCCCCAGAGGAGCAGGCGGCCAACCCCGTCACCGCCGCGACGACGATCAGTCCGACCCGCTTCATCCGTGTCTCCAGTTCCATCGGCAGTGCGGCCGCGTGCCCACTGGACCGCGAACCGAATCTCCCGGCACGACGCTCCTGACACCACTATCGGCAGGCTGCAGGGAACTCGCCGGGCTCGGTGCGCAGCCTATCGAGTTTGCTGCCCCGGCTGTCTTGCCCGGTGTCCCATAGTGGGCCGCTCTGGGACACGCGCTGGCTCGCCGCTAAGGGGCACCACTTCAGCTCCTGTGCCCCGCGATGACAGAGGGCCCGCTATGGATGCGCGTGGATCAGCGCCGAACGAGGGTCGGTCAGGCGCCAGGCTGTGGACATACTGCTAACGCCCTGGCCACGTCAGTGCGCCCAGAGGCTGCAAGGTCGCCGAACGGGTTCCAAGCCTCACTGCGCGACTCGATGAAGTTCTTGACCCCGGGTGGCCGCCCGGGGTCAAAGTCGGCGTCGACAAGGCATTGGTAGGTGTCCAAGAGCCGCAGGTACTGAACCGCGTAGGCGGCATCTGACAGGAGTTCCGGGACGTCGGGGTAGCCGAGTACCAGGCGACACTCACCTTGCGCTAGGCGGAATGCCTGCTGACGGCCCGGCGGGGCCGGGGTTGCCTCATACCCGCCGTCGCCCATGTCCGCGACGTTCGTGAAGCCGAGGTTCTTCAGGCAACCGACCATCTCTGCACCGTAGGCTTGACTGTGCGCCACGTCGGCGTCCAGTTCGGCGGTTCCCTTCGTCAGTTCCTTGGCGGTGAAGAGCTCCGCGACAGCAAGGCGCAGGGGGTCGACGGGCGGCTGAGCCGACTCGCCTCGGCTCAGCCAAAACGGCAACGCGACCGCGACGGCGAGTATGGCAGCTGTTAGGACCCACCCCGCCCATCGGCCAGCGCGGTTCCGCGACGACGGCGCGCTCGGCGCAGATATGGCCGCACCGTCCGAGTAGTGCTGGCTGGGACGCTCGACAGTCATGACGCGGCGCAGCCCCCCTCTGTCGCAGAAGGCCGTCAGCGCACAAGGCCCCGGGGGCGAGGATGCTGTCAGCCCGCGGTGCTTTCGGTCCACCCAACGCGCCTGCGCTCAAAGTGGGCCGCTCAGGGACGGTGGCCGAGTGAATGACCCCGTCGGATGTGGGCAGCTCTGAGACAGCGGCTGCCGGGTCAGCCCGGGAGGTGGCTTCAGCGACATCCGGCTGACCGGCGACTCGCCCCGCAGGATCACTCACACAGCGACACGGGGGTGGGGGCGGGGACGAACTCCACCGTGAGTCCGACCTCTTCGACGAGCGGGTCAGTCACGACGAATCTCAGCAGGTTGTCGTTGACCAAGGTCATGGTGCCGTCGGTGTAGCCGTCATTCGTGACGATGCCGGTCACATCAGCGCGAAGCTGGGGCACGGGCGGGGGTGACACGGCGACCCACCAGCGGCCTGCGTACTCGGTGCTGGAGATGCCGCAATGGGTGAGCAGGGAGAACGGCTCCGCCGTTTGCGGCTCAACGCTGGGCAGCGATGACGACGGCGATTCTGAGGTCGTCGAAGGTGCGGCCGACTGCGGCGAAGGGTCCGCAGAGGCGCAGGCGGCCAGCCCCGTTACCGCAGCCACCACGATCAGCCCAACCCGCTTCATTCGCGTCTCCAGCCTCATCGGCAGTGCGGTCGTATGCCCACTGCACCGCGAACCGCATCTCCGCGCACGGCGCTCCTGACACCGTTATCGGCAGGCTGCAAGACCAACCCACCGGGCACCGTGCGCAGGCGATCGAGTCCGCTGATGTCTGTTGTGCCCGGTGTCCCATAGTGGGCCGTCCAGACACACGCGCGCTCTCCGGCGGCGCGGCCCGCAGCATGATGAGCATGTGAATCCTCGACGGCGGTCGCTCGCTGCGTGGCTGCTCATTGCGCAGGCCGTTCTCTTGGGTTGCCTGTCCTTCTGGGCGTTCCTGCTGTTGTCGTGGGCTCCAGACGAGGACGAGATCTCGACCGCGTGGAACGACGACCGCGCCCATCTCCAAGCGGGCGCCGTCAGCGCAGTGCTCATCCTTCTTGCCGTGGTCTCCGCCGCCGGCGGCGTTGCCCGGCTGCTCAACCGCACTGGCGGGACCGGCGCGCTAGTCGCTGCGCATGTGGGCGGGTCCCTGGCCGTCTTGGTGTACGGCCTGCCCGGCGTCGCCGCCGTGCTGGGAGTCGCCGCCTGCGCTTGGGCAGCCGTTCTGAGTCGAGACGATCGCCTGCTTGTGCAGAAGGACCGCCAGGACGCTTCCCTCAGCGCCAACTCTTTCGAGGCCCCCAGGGTCTGATCCGTCCACCGTGATCGGCTCCGGTGTCCCATGGTGGGCGGCGGATTCAGGCGGACGGAGGCTCGAGGAAGAGTGGAAAGGGTGCGGGCCGTCGTGGCCCGGCCGGCCTGGGAGACTTCGGGCATGGCGCTGGTCGGGACGTACGAGCCCAGCACCGTGCCGTGGGTGCGCGAGGAGGTCGAGCACCTCGAGCGGACCGGTCAGGGGCTGCGCGGGCGTGCCGTCGTGCTGCTCACCACGGTCGGCGCGCGCAGCGGCCTGCTGCGGAAGACGCCGCTGATGCGCGTCACCCACGCCGGGGTCTACGCCGCCGTCGCCTCGACGAGGGGCGGCGACCGGAACCCGCACTGGTACGGCAACGCCCTCGCCCACCCGGAGGTCGAGCTGCGCGACGGGGACCAGGTGCTCTCCCTCGTCGCCCGGGAAACGACCGGTGCGGAGCGCGCGCGGTGGTGGTCGCTGGCCTGCACCCGCTTCCCCTCCTACGTCGAGTACCAGCGCCGGACCGGCCGCCGGATCCCCCTGCTGCTCCTGGAGCCACCAGCCCGCACCTGACCCACGGCTCTCCCGTCGGCGGGCGGACGCCCCGGGCGCCCGGCAGACTTCGGACGACGGTGCACGGTCCCCATCGGGGCGGGAAGACGGGGCGGACCGATGCACGTGCAGGAGTCGGACCCGGCGTCCGACGACGACGGGTCGTCCGGGCTCACCCAGCGGGAGGCCGAGGCCCGGCACCGCCGCGGCGAGGGGAACGTCTCCGTCTCCGCGTCGTCCCGGAGCTACACCCGGATCCTCCGCACCAACGTCTTCTCCTTCTTCAACCTCGTCCTGTTCGTCATCGGCGCGGCGCTGCTCGCGCTGGGCCGCTACAGCGACGCCGTCACGAGCGTCGGACTCGGACTGGTCAACGCCGCGATCAGCGCGGCCCAGGAGATCCGGGCCAAGCGGAAGCTGGACCGCCTGCAGCTGCTCGGCAGGAGCCGCGTCACCGTCGTGCGCGACGGACGGGACGTCGAGGTCGCTCCGGAGGAGGTCGTCCGCGGCGACGTGCTCCACGTGCGCCCCGGCGACCAGGTGGTCGTGGACGGCCCGGTGCTCGCCGGCGGGCGGGTCGACGTCGACGAGTCCCTGCTCACCGGAGAGTCCGAGCCGCAGCTCAAGCAGCCCGGGGACGAGTTGCTGTCGGGCAGCTTCTGCGTCGGCGGGGACGGGCGCCAGCTCGCCCGTGACGTGGGTGCGGCCAGCTACGCCAGCCGGCTCACCGCCGACGCGCGCCGCACCAGCACCGACCGGACACCGCTGCAGCAACGCATCGAGTTCGTCGTCCGGCTGGTGATGCTGCTCGTCGCCCTGATGAGCGTGACCATCCTGTTCCAGGCCGCCCTGGAGGGCTTCACCCTGGTGCGCGTCGTGCAGACCTCCGCGGTGCTGTCGGGCCTGGTCCCCTACGGGCTGTTCTTCCTGGTCGCCGTCGCCTACACCGTCGGCGCCGCGAGGAGCAGCGCGCGCGGAGCCCTGGTGCAGCAGGTCAACGCCGTCGAGTCGGTGAGCAACGTCGACGTCGTCTGCACCGACAAGACCGGCACCCTCACCACCGGGCGGCTCGCGCTCGCCGAGGTGCACCCGGTCGGCGCCCTCGACGCCGAGGACACCGGACGGCTCGTGGGGTCGATGGCCCGCAGCACGGCGGCTCCCAACCTGACCACGTCCGCGCTGGCCGCCGCGCTGCCCGGGGAGGCCTGGACCGTCCAGGACGAGATCCCGTTCTCCTCGACGCTGCGGTGGAGCGCCGTACGCACCGCCGACGCCGTGTACGTCCTCGGGGCTCCCGACCGCCTGGCGCCCCGGCTGTCCGGGCCTCCGCTCGCCGAGGCGGTCAGCGACCGGACCGACCAGGGGCTGCGGGTCCTCGTCGTCGCCCGCGCGGACCCCGCCGCCCCGCTGCGCGACGACGCCGGCCGTCCCCTGCTGCCCGCCCTCGACCCGGTCGCGGTGGTCGCCCTGGCCGACGAGCTGCGCCCCGACGTGCCGGACACGCTCGCCGGTTTCGCCCAGGACGGGGTCGGGATCAAGGTCATCTCGGGCGACGACCCGCACACGGTCGCCGCCCTCGCCCGCCGCGCCGGGCTCGACGCCGGGGTCCCGGTGGCCGGTCCCGACCTGGACGGCCTGCCCGACCCCGAGCTCGACCGGCTGGTCGCGGACACGACGGTCTTCGGCCGCATCGCGCCCGAGCAGAAGGAGCGCCTGGTCGAGTCGCTGCGCCGGCAGGGGCGGTACGTCGCCATGATCGGCGACGGCGTCAACGACGCACGGGCCCTCAAGCGGGCGCACGTCGGCGTGGCGATGCGGAGCGGGAGCGCCGTCGCCAGGGACGTGGCCGACATCGTGCTCACTGACGACTCCCTGGCCGCCCTCCGGCCCGCGCAGCACGAGGGACGCCGCATCATCAGCGGGATCGGCACGTCGATGCAGGTCTTCCTGGCCCGGGTCGGCACGCAGGGCCTGGTGATCCTGGCCGTCACGATGCTCGGGCTGGGCTTCCCGTACTCACCGGCGAACGTCGGGCTGACCCTGCTCACCGTCGGCGTCCCGACCCTCTTCCTGACGGCGTGGGCGCGCCCCACGGCTCCCGACCCCCGGCTGCTGACCACGCTGTGGCGCTTCGTGGTCCCGACCGTGCTGGTGACCGCCGCCGGCGGCGTCGCCGTGTACGCCCGGCACTACACGGACCTGCTCGGCGCCTTCAGCGACGACGACCTGGCCGACGCGCCCGGCGGCTTCATCGACTCCTTCGAGCGCTACACCGGGCTGGATTCCGCCGACGTCGGGTTCGCCGAGGCGGCCGCCACGATCGGGGCGCAGACGGCGCTGTCGACCTTCGTGTCCTACGCGGCGTTCCTGCTCATCCTCTTCCTCGAGCCGCCGAACCGGTGGTTCGCGGCGTGGACCGCCCCCGCCGGCGACCGCCGCCCGGCGCTGCTGGTCGCGGGCCTGGTCGTCGTGTTCTCCGCCGGCCTGTTCTGGCCGGCGTTCACCTCCTACTTCGGGCTCACCGAGGCGGCGGACCCGGTGTTCGAGACCGTGCTCCCGGCGCTCGTGCTGTGGTTCCTCGTGCTGACCGCCGCCTACCGCTTCCGCCTGCTCGAGCGCGCGCTCGGGCTGACCTCCCGCGCCTCGGCCGTCGCCGACGGCCGCCCGGCGGAGGGCTGACGCCCCCCGCACGGCTCACGACGCGTCCAGGACCTCGGCGAGACCGAAGCGCTCCCCCGGCGGTCGACCACCAGGGCGTTCCGCTCGACGGTCGCCGGTGCACGACGTGCACCCGCGGGCGGAGGAACCGGTAGGGGACGTCGATCCCTGCAGGTCGGGCGGGCGAACCCGGCGGCTCCCGGGCGACTCACAGCGGATCCGCACCCCGGGACCAGCCGGCACCCAGCCGGGCGACCGACGGTGGTCACAGGAGAACGGGGCGCAGGACGGCGCCCCGGGACGACCAGACGAGGAGCACCGCCGTGCAGGAATGGGTCTTCGACCGGGACGGCGCCCGCACCGGGCGCGACCCGGGCGCCACCGCCGGACAGCCCGTGCCGGGCGCCCCGGCTCCGGCCGGCCCGCGCCGTGCGCGGCCGGGCCGCCGTGGGCGGTGGGTCGTGGCGGCCGGCGCCGCGCTCGCCGTCCTGACCGGCGGGGTCGCCGTCGCCGCGGCGACCCCGGACACCGCGCCGGTCGCCACCGCGTCCGACGGGTCGGCCGTGCCCCAGACGCCGCAGACGGCGCCGCGCACAGGGACGCTCCCCGATGCCGACGCGACGGACGAGGGGACGACGGGCCCGGGGACGACGGAGGACGACACCTCGGCGGACGACACCTCGGAGGAGGGCACCGCCACCGCACCGTCGGCGCCCTGGTCCGCACTGCACGAGGAGCGCGAGGTCCAGCAGCGCGACGGCACGACCCTGACCGTCGCGCTCCAGGGCGGGACGGTCACCGGGCTGACCGGCGACTCGGTGACGGTCGAGAGCTCCGACGGGTACAGCCGCAGCTACGCGGTCACCGCCGCGACCCGCATCGCGACACCGAGCGGGACGCTGGCCGACCTCGCGGCCGGGGACGCCGTCCTCGTCGAGGCGGTCGTGGAGGGCGACACCGCCACCGCGGCGACGATCCGCACCGCGCCCTCGACCGGCGGCGGCACCTCCGCCCCCGCCGGCGGCAGCGAGCAGGACACCTCCGGCGACGAGGCCTGACGCCCGCTGCTCCCGCCACTCCCCCGGCCCTGGGCCGGGGCCCCAGCCATGCTCCGCGCACGGACGCCGGCAGCACACCACAAACCGCACACCGCACTCCGCACTCCGCACACCGCACACCGAGGAGACCTCCGTGAACGACACCCGTCCTGCCCCGACCCCGTTCCCTCGCGCCGCGCTGCTCGAGCACGCCCTGATGGAGGTGAAGAAGGTCGTCGTCGGCCAGGACCGGATGGTCGAGCGCATCGTCGTGGCCCTGCTGGCCCGCGGGCACTGCCTGCTCGAGGGCGTGCCGGGCGTCGCCAAGAGCCTCGCGGTCGAGACGCTGGCCCGGACCGTGGGCGGATCCTCCGTCCGCCTCCAGTTCACGCCCGACCTGGTGCCCAGCGACATCGTCGGCACCCGCGTCTACCGCCCGTCGCAGGAGCGGTTCGACGTCGAGCTGGGGCCGGTCTTCGCCAACCTCGTGCTCGCCGACGAGATCAACCGCGCACCGGCCAAGGTGCAGTCCGCGCTGCTGGAGGTGATGGCGGAGGGGCAGGTCTCCATCGGCGGCACCACCCACCGCCTCCCCGCCCCGTTCCTGGTCCTGGCCACCCAGAACCCGATCGAGAGCGAGGGCGTCTACCCGCTGCCCGAGGCCCAGCGCGACCGGTTCCTCATGAAGGTCGTCGTCCCGCACCCCACCATGTCCGAGGAGCTGGAGATCGTCCGGCGGATGGCGGTCCGGCCGCCGGCAGCGGAGCAGGCGCTCACGCTGGACCAGCTGGTCGCCCTGCAGGCCGCGGCCGACGCGGTCTTCGTGCACCACGCGATCGCCGAGTACGCCGTCGCGCTGGTCATGGCCACGCGCGAGCCGGCGCAGTGGCGGCTGCCGGAGCTCGAGCGCCACATCACCGTGGGGTCCTCCCCCCGCGGCAGCCTGGGGCTCGTCCGGGCCGCGCGCGCCCTGGCGCTGCTGCGCGGCCGGGACCACGTGCTGCCCGACGACGTCGCCGACCTCGCCGTCGACGTCCTCGCCCACCGCCTCGTCCTCTCCTACGAGGCGCTGGCCGACGGCGTCACGGCCGACGACCTCGTCCGGCGGATCCTCGCCACGATGCCCCAGCCGACGGTGGCTCCCTCCCAGCACACCGTCGTCGCCCGGCCCGACCTGCAGCGGTCCGTGGCATGAGCGGCCTCCCCGCCGCGCCCGAGGCGCCCGAGGCGCAGGTGCGCCGCCTCTCGCTGGAGGTGTCCCGCCGCCTCGACGGCCTGCTCCAGGGCGACCACGTGCGCGCCGCGCTCGGGTCGGGCAGCGAGCCGGCCGAGCCACGGCTGCACGCCCCCGGTGACGACGCCCGCCGGATCGACTGGGCGGTGACCGCTCGGACCGGCGAGACGCACGTGCGCACCACGACCGCCGACCGCGAGCTGGAGACGACGCTGGTCGTCGACCTCACCCCGTCCATGACCCTCGGGACGCGGCGCTCGGAGAAGCGCGGTCTCGCCGTCGCGGTGGCCGGCGCCCTCGTGCACCTGACCAGCGGCCACGGCGACCGCGTGGGGGCTCTCCTGCTCGGCGCGGACGGCATCCGGCGCATCCCCCCGCGGGCGGGGCGCACCGCCGCACTCGCGCTGCGGCACGTGCTGATGAGCACGCCGCGGGTGGAGTCGGGGCGGGGTGCGGAGCTCTCGGAGGCACTGACCGAGCTCGCCCGCCCGCCGCGCCGGCGCGGGCTCGTCGTGGTCCTCAGCGACCTGGCCGAGCCCGGGACGACGGGCGCCGACCCGCGCTGGGCCCGGCCGCTGCAGCTGCTCGCCCAGCGCAGCGACGTGGTCGTCTGCCACGTCCAGGACCCGCTGGAGACCGAGCTCCCCGCCGTCGGCACCCTGCACGTCGTCGACGTGGAGACCGGCCGGGAGATGGAGGTCCGCACCACGCGGGCCGTCCGCGAGCGGTACCGCGCGGCGGCCGCCGCCCGGACCGACGCTCGCCGCGCCGCCGTCCTCGGGGCCGGGGCCGGCTACGTGCAGCTGCGCACCGACCGCGACTGGCTGCCCGAGCTCGCCCGTCACCTGTCCGCCCGCCGTGCCGCGCGGCGTATCCCCCTCCCCTCCGCACGCCCCGGCGCTGCTGTTCCCCCCGGAGTTCCCTCGTGAGCGACCTGTCCTTCGACGCGCCCTGGCGCCTGCTGCTGCTCCTGCTCGTCGCGGCGGTCGCCGTGGCGTACGTCCTCCGGCAACGGCGCCGCAGCGCCTACGCCGTCCGGTTCGCCGACGCGGACCTCCTGGCCTCGGTGGCGCCCCGGGCGCCGCGCTGGCGGCGGCACCTGCCCGCCGGTCTCCTGGTCACCGCGCTCGCGTTCATGGTGACGTCCTTCGCCAAGCCGGCGGCGGCCGTCGAGGTGCCCCGGGACGCGGCCACGATCGTGGTCGCCCTCGACACCTCGGCCTCCATGCAGGCCACCGATGTGTCGCCGTCCCGGTTCGAGGCGGCCCAGGAGGCGGCCGTCCGGTTCGTCGAGGACCTGCCCGACGGCGTCGCCGTCGGCCTGGTCACCTTCTCGGGCACGGCGAGCCTGCAGGTGGCTCCCACCGACGACACCGACGCGGTCGTCGCGGCGATCGAGAACCTCCGGATGGGCCAGGGGACGGCGATCGGCGAGGCGGTGGCCGCAGCCGTCGCCGCAGCGGCGGAGTCCACCCCCGCGGAGGGCGAGGAGCCGACCCCCACGTCGGTCGTCCTCCTGTCCGACGGCAGCAACACCCAGGGGCGCTCGATCGAGGAGTCGATCGAGGTCGCCACGGCCGCCGGGGTTCCGGTCTCGACCATCGCCTACGGCACGGCCGACGCGGCCGTCAGCGTCCAGGGGCAGGCCGTGTCCGTCCCCGTGGACACGGACGCCCTCGAGACACTGGCCACGGCCACCGGCGGCCAGGCGTACACCGCCGAGAGCGGCAGCGAGCTCGAGGACGTCTACGCCGACATCGGCGAGCAGGTCGGCACCACCACCGAGCGCCAGGACGTCTCCTCCGCCTTCGCCGGCATGGCCCTCCTGGTCACGCTGGGAGCGGCCGGCGGATCACTGGCCTGGTCGCCCCGGCTGCCGTGACGAGCGCGTCGCGGGAGGAGCAGCGCCGTGGTCGCGCGGGACGGACGTCCCCGCGTCCGCGGCGCCGTCCTCGGAGCGTCCTGACCGCGGTCGTGGCCTCCGTCGTCGTCGCCGTGTCGGCCGTCGCCGTCACCGGGTGCGCGCCCGGGACGGCGGCGGCCGCCACGGGGTCCGCACCCCCGGCCGACGCCTCGACCGGCGCGCCCGCGTCGTCGATCGACACCACGGAGGCGCCCCTCGACGCCGACGCCATCCGCACCGAGGTCGCTGCTGCCGGGGCGGGCGCCGGGGGGACCATCGCCGTCGTGGTGCTGGACGCGGACGGGACGCCGCTGGTGAGCAGCGCGGACGCGGACGAGCCGACCTACACCGCTTCCCTGGTGAAGGTCCTGCTGGCCGGCCGGCTGCTCGCGCAGGACGCGGCAGGCGCCCTGACGCTGAGCTCCGAGGACCTCGCGCTCATGGAGCGCGCGATGACCGCCTCCGACGACACCGCCATGAGCATCCTGTGGGACCGGTACGACGGCGACCGGCTGGTCACCGACGCGGCTGCCGCGCTCGGGCTGACGGCCACCACCCCGCCGGACGTCGCCGGGCAGTGGGGCCAGGCGTGGACCTCGGCCACCGACGTCGCGACCGTCCTGGCCACCCTCGGCGACACGCTGGAGAGCGGGGATGCCGCGATCCTGCTGGGCTGGCTGCGCGCCGCCACCCCGGTCGCGGCGGACGGCTTCGACCAGCAGTTCGGGCTCCTGGCCGGCGGAGCCGAGGACGTGGCGGCGAAGCAGGGCTGGATGTGCTGCGTCGACGGCCGCCGGCAGCTCCACTCGGCCGGCGTCCTGGCCGATGGCCGGGTGGTGGTCCTGCTGGGGAACTTCCCCGCCTCGACGTCGTGGGCCCGGTCGTCCGCAGCGCTGGACCTCGCGGCGGAGGCCGTGCTCGCAGGCATCGGCTAGCGGCACTCGCCCGGCCGGTCCCCCACGTCGGCAGCGGGTCGCACGCAGAACGGCGCCGCCCCCCGAGGGGGACGGCGCCGCGTGCGGTCGGTGGGGTGTCAGTCCGCCGGTGTCTCGGCGGCCTCGTCGTCCGCGCCGTCGTCGGCACGGTCCCCGCGGGGACCGTGGCCGTGACCGCCGCCGACCGGCGCCTCGCTGGTGACGCGCTCGGTCACCTGCTCCTCCAGGTCGGCGAGCCGCTCGTCGGCCTGCTCCTGCGTGAGCCGGCCGTCCTCGACGGCGGCGGCGATGCGCTCCTGCTGAGCGGCGACCAGCGCGTCCACCAGCGTGTCGACCGCGACGCCCTGCTCCTCGGCGACGTCGGCCAGCGTGGTGCCGTCGGCCTCGAGCGCCGTGCGCAGCTCGTCCTCGGTCATGCCGAGTGCGGTCGCCGCCTCGGACAGCCCCGCCCCGCCGCCCCGGTGCCCGCCGTGGCTCCCGATTCCTGCCTCGTCCAGCGTGCTGGCCACCTCGTCGGCCTGCTCCTGGGTGATCGACCCGTCGGAGACCAGCCCGGACAGGGCCTCGGTGATCCGGTCGACCGCGGACCCGGCGGAACCGCCCGGGTCCGCGAGCGCGGGGACGGCGACGGCCAGCCCGCCCAGGGTCAGCACACCGGCGGTGGTGGCGATGATCAGCTTCTTGCGCATGACTGCTCCTCGTCCGCGGCCGGACGCTCCGGCCGCCGTTCCACCCTGGGCGGACTCCCTGGGACGAACCTGACACCTGCCGACGGTCTCGCTGTGAGTGCGGCCCTCGTCGCGGACCGCTGCCGACCGCGGCGATCGGCTCTCCTCACCCCGGACGGCCGAGAGCCGCGCGGCCTCCGGGGAGGCAGCGCGGCTCGATGTCGGTCGGGTCCGTCGGTCAGTTCGGCGGCGCGCCGCGTCCACCGCCCGGCATGGCGCCACCCGGCATGCCGCCGCCCATGCCGCCGCCCATGCCGCCGCCCATGCCGCCGCCGGTGAACTCGCCGGCGGTCGCGGTGGCCACCTCGGTGCCGTCGATCACCACCGTGTAGGCGGCGCCGCTCTCGACGGCGGCGGAGGAGTAGACGACCGAGGAGAACTCCTTGCCTGCGGTCCAGCTGTCGAGGACGTCGCCGTCCGCGGTGCGGATCTCCACGGTCGCCCCGGCCGCCTGCGTGGCGACGGTGGTCGCGACCCACGCCTGCGCGGAGCTGGTCGTCGGCGCCTCCGCCATGCCCGAGCTGCCCGTCACGAGGAGCGTTCCGCCGCTGACCTCCAGGCCGTTCTGCACGTCGATGGCACCGTTCCCGTTCATCGTGGGGCCGCTGACCAGGACGGTTCCGCCGCTGATCGAGCCGGCGCCGTTGGAGTCCAGGCCGTCGCCGCCCGCGTCGATGACGATGCTCCCCCCGGAGATCGTGAGCTGGTACTCGGTGGATCCGGCGAACGTGTCACCGGCACCGCCGGGCCCCTGCTGCGCCGAGCCGTCGTTGCCGCCGCCGACGTTGATGGCGTCGTCGCTCGCCGTCAGGTCCAGGTCGCCGCCGCTGATGGTGATGACGGCGCTCTCCACCGCCTCGTAGGACTCCGCGACCGTGAGCGTCCCGCCCGCGATGGTCACGTCGGCGTCGGCGTGCACGCCGTCGTCGGCGGTGGCCAGGGTCAGCGTGCCGTCGGAGATGCTGACGACCCCGTCGGAGTGCACCGCGTCGTCGGCGGAGTCGACGTCGACGGTCCCCCCGCCGACGACCACGCTGACGGTGCCCTTGAGCCCCTTGGCGGAGGCGTCCTCGGCGACGGCCTGCCCGCTGCCTCCGCCCGCCTCGACGCGGACGGTGCCGTCGCCGACGATGACGTCGGTCTCGGCGGACACCCCGTCACCGCCGGCGGTGACCGTGACCGCTCCTCCGGCGAGGTGGACGTACCCGGCGGCGGTGTCCTCGGCGTTGTCGGACTTGAGGCCGTCCCCGCCCGCGGTCACGGTGACGTCGGCGTCCTGGACGACCAGGTAGTCCTTGCCGCGGATGCCGTCGTCCACCGCCTCGACGGTGATCGTGCCGGAGTCGAGGACGACGCCGTCCTGGCCGCCGATGCCGTCGTTGGCGTTGCCGGTGACCGCCAGCGTTCCGGTCCCGGTGACCGTGAGGTCCGCCGAGCTGTACAGGGCGGCGTTGGCCTCGGCCCCGTCCACGGCGTAGTCCGACCCGTCCGAGAGGCTGTTCGTCGATCCGTCGGCGAGGACGACCTGGGCGGAGCCGGCGTCCAGGAAGGCCAGGGCCGCCGTCGTCGAGGAGCTGATGTCGGCGTCGTCCAGGACGATCCGGACGACACCGTCGTCCTCGGTGTCGACGACGACCTGCCCGTCGAGGCTGCCGCTGAGCCGGTAGGTGCCGGCGGCGGTGATGGTCACGGTGCCGTCGGACACGGTGACCGCGGCGGAGTCTGACTCGGCCGAGTCGCCGGTCAGGGTCACGTCCACCAGGTCCGCGTCGTCGTAGGAGGTGTCGGTGTCCTCGGGGACGAGGTTGGCGGCGAGGGCGTCCTCGACGGAGATGCCGGTGCTCGCGGCCACCGTCTCCGCGGAGACGGTGGAGGTCGTGCCGTCGGCGGACGGAGTCGTAGCGGCTTCGGCCGTGCACCCGGCCAGGACGGCCGCGAGGAGGCCGCCGGCCAGGACGGCGCGGGTCTTCTTGAGGCGGGTCACCAGATGTTCCGATCGTCGGAGGTGCAGGGGGTCAGGGAGGAGAAGTGGCGCCGCAGGACGGGGCACCAGCGGTTGTCGGGGAGGTCCCCGCGCAGCGCGGCCAGGCCGGTGCCGTACTTGGAGATCCGGCTGGGCCGGTGCCCCGAGCGCCACAGGCGGCGGTCGGCGGCGGAGGGGGCGGAACCGGCCTTGGTCTCGACGAGGGCGACCCCCGCGAGCGTCACGTCGCCCGCTCCGGGGAGGGACCACGTGAGGTCGGTGTCGACGGTCAGCCGGGAGTCCGTGGCCGGCAGGTGCAGGGTGGTGCGCCGGTAGGCGGTGCGGAGGGTCGGCCGCAGGTCCCGGCTGCGCACCGTGGCGAGCCCGGCCCGCCCGAGCACGTCGTCCACGAAGGCCGCCTCGGCGGCGCCGTCGCCGGTGTCGGCGATGCGCTCCTTCACCGTCGTGCCGCGCGGCCCCCGGGTCTTGACCTCGAGGAAGGACGTGCCGCTGTCCAGGTAGGTACGGCGGCGGACCTTGAAGCGCCGGCGCCTGCCGCGGGCGGCCAGGTGGTAGCCGGCGAGGTCCGGGGTGTCCAGGTAGAGGGACTCGTAGCCGAACGTGCGCCGCCCCTCCATCTCCAGCACCCGCAGCTCCTCGGTGCCGCTCAGGTCGGCGAGGAACTGCTCGGCCGCGGCGAGCGGGAGCACGTACTTGCGGTCGATCCGGGTCTGCAGCGCCGCCCGGGCGACGAGCTCGTCGAGCGGGACCGGCTCCAGCCGGGCCACCGGCCCGAGCACCGGGACGTCCACGGCGGTCACGGCTGCACCGGGGACCGGTGCAGGGGCTCCCCGTCGCGCGGGGCACGCAGGACCGCCGGCTCGTCGTCGAGCACCGGGCGCGGCCGCCCGTCGACCTCGAACCGGACGTCGACCCACGTGGTGTCGTTGACCAGGTCGACCCGCTGGACCGTCACCTGGTGCACGCGGGCATCGAGCAGTCCCTCGAGGTGTGCGGTCAGCCGCTGCTCGTCGGTGAAGGCGGAGTCGAGCACCATCACCTGCCGGCGGTGGCGCCGCAGCAGCCGCCGGTGACCGGCCGCGTACATGACACCGACGATCAGGGCCATCAACCCCAGCGTCAGCGGGACGTCGGACCCGAGGCCGCCCAGCAGACCCAGCGCCAGGGCGGAGAAGTAGTACGCCACCTCGTCCTGGTCGAGCTCGGTGGACCGCAGCCGGATGATCGACAGCACCCCGAACAGGCCGAGTCCCAGCCCCGCGCCCACGGCGCTGTCGGCCAGCGCGACCGAGACCGCGAGGACGCCGACGTTGACGCCGAGGTAGGCGACGACGAGATCGCGGCGACGGTGGCGGGGGAAGTAGATCCCGAAGATGAGCAGGCCGATGGCGAGCAGATCGGCTGCGTACAGGTAGACGGAGGGTGACATCTGGCTTTCCGGGGGTCGACGACGGGGCGACGTGAACGTTGCCGAGCGGACTTGCGCCGCTACTGGGAGTCGCCTCCGAGGTAGCTGTGAACCGCGCACGCCCCGGGCGCACGTCCAGCCCCCGTGCAGCCCGTTCCCAGGCCGGGCGCCGACGGTGGCGGCATGGACGACCCCAGGAACCGACTCCCCGCCCGCGCGCCCACGACCCCGCGCGCCGTCGGGCAGCTGGTGCTCGGCGTCGCCCTCCTGGCGGTCGCCGCGCTGACCCTGACCCCCGAGGGAACCGGCTGGGCCTGGGGATCACCCCTGGCCGAGCTGCGGTGGTACGCGGCCGGGCTGGACTCGCCGGCCACCGTGCGGCAGCTGGTGGGCAACCTCGGGCTGCTCGTCGTCCCCGCCGTCCTCGTCGTCGCCCTGTGGCCGGCGGCCGGGCGGATCGGCTGCCTGACCGGGCTGGCGGTCGGCGCGGCGACCGGCATCGAGGTGCTGCAGTGGCTCCTCCCGCTGGGCCGGGTGGTGTCCCCGCTGGACGCCGCGCTCAACGCCCTGGGCGCCGTCGCGGCCGGCCTGCTCGTGCGGCACCTGCAGTCGGCGCACGTACACCGCGGCCTCCGGGAGGCGACGCCTCCGCTCCCCAGGGCCCTCACAGCCGCGGCCCAGTCCGGCTCCACCCTGGTCCGTCACAACTGACGGCATGCCCGAGACCACGAGACCCCGCAGGCGCCGCATCCGGCGCGCCGTCATCGCCGGCACCACCGCCCTGACCCTGGCCGCCGGTGGCGGCTCGGCCTGGGCGCTGGACCGGTTCGTCGTCGACCACGTCGAGATCTCCGACGTCGCCGCCTACGAGGCCGCGCAGTCGACCGGGACCGACGCGTCGGCGGTGTCGACCGGCGGCACGGTGACCGGCACCTCCTACACCTCCGACGGCGCCTCGGTGGAGCTCTCCACCGTGGTCACCGGGAGCGGGGACAGCACCGTCACCTACTACGTGGCCGACGTGACCCTCACCGACGCCACCGTGCTGCGATCGGCGTTCGCGAACAACCAGTTCGGCACCAACATCATCGACGAGACGTCGGACATCGCCGAGCAGAACGGTGCCGTCTTCGCGGTCAACGGCGACTACTACGGCTTCCGCGACACCGGGATCGTCATCCGCAACGGTGTCGTCTACCGCGACGAGGGTGCACGCCAGGGCCTGGCCTTCTACCGCGACGGAACGGTCCGGGTGTACGACGAGACGGCGACCACCGCCGCGGAGCTCGTGGCCGACGGCGTCTGGAACACCCTCTCCTTCGGCCCGGCGATCGTGGAGGACGGCGAGGTCGTCGACGGCATCGAGGACGTGGAGATCGACACCAACGTCGGCAACCACTCCATCCAGGGCGACCAGCCGCGCACCGCCGTCGGCGTCGTCGACGACAACCACCTGGTGTTCGTCGTCGTCGACGGCCGGAGCCCCGGCTACAGCGAGGGCGTCACGCTGACCGAGCTGGCCGCGATCATGCAGGACCTCGGGGCGACCACGGCCTACAACCTCGACGGCGGCGGTTCCTCGACCCTGTACTTCGACGGCGAGGTGGTCAACGACCCGCTCGGCAAGGGCGCGGAGCGCGGGACCTCCGACATCCTCTACATCGCGGGCTGAGGCGGCCGTCGTGATCGCTCTCATCCCCGCCTACGAACCCGGCAGCCGCCTCCTCGAGGTCGTCGACGCGCTGACGAGCGCCGCCCCCGGTGTCCGGGTGGTCGTCGTGGACGACGGCAGCGGTCCCGGGTACGCGCACCTGTTCGACGCCGTCGGCACGATGGGCTGCGAGGTGCTGCGCCACCGGGTCAACCGCGGCAAGGGCGCCGCCCTGCGGACCGGCTTCGCGTTCGTGGCCCGGACCTGGCCCGGCGAGGAGGTGGTGTGCGCGGACTCCGACGGCCAGCACGGCGTCGTCGACATCCTCCGCGTCGCCGGCCGGGTCGGGAACGGCGAGTCGATCGTGCTGGGTGCGCGGCAGTTCTCGGGGCAGGTGCCGGTGCGCAGCCGGTTCGGCAATGCGGCGACCCGGATGCTCTTCCGGCTGGCCACCGGCCATCGCCTGCAGGACACCCAGACCGGGCTCCGCGGCTACTCGGCCGCCCTGCTCCCGTGGTTGCTGTCGATCCCCGGCGACCGCTTCGAGTACGAGATGGACGTCCTGCTGCAGGCGGCCCGGCGCGGGCTGCCCGTCGAGGAGATCGGCATCGCCACCATCTACCTCGAGGGCAACGCGTCCTCGCACTTCCGGCCGCTCGTGGACTCGCTGCGGGTCTACACGCCCCTGCTGGCGTTCCTGCTGTCGTCGTTCGGGGCCTTCCTGGTCGACGTCGTCGCCCTGCTGGCCCTCGACGCCGTCACGGGCAGCCTGCTGGTGTCCGTGGTCGCCGCGCGGTCGGTGAGCGGGGGCGTGAACTTCCTCGTCAACCGCCGGCTCGTCTTCCGCGGGCGGGGAGCGGCGCGGAGCGTGCGGGCGGCCGCCCTGCGGTACGGGGCCCTCGCGGGAGGCCTGCTGGCCGCCAACTACGCCGTCCTCCGGACGCTCACCGATCTCGGCGTGACGTTGCTGCCGGCCAAGCTGCTCGCGGAGGCCGGCCTGGTGGCCGTCAGCTTCCTGGTCCAGCGCCACCTGGTGTTCCGGCGCGCCGTCCCGCCCCCGGGGCGACCGGCCGGCCGGGGGACACCGGCGCCGGCCTCCGCGGAGCGGGTGGGGACGGTCAGGCCGGGGTGACCTCGTAGGTGTGCCCAGCGGCGCGCAGCCGCTCCACGAGGACATCGCCCAGCGCCGTCGCCGGGGTGAGCGAGCCGGCGCGGTCGGGCAGCCGGTCTCCGTCCAGGGCCAGCGCCAGCGCGGCCTCGCCCAGCATCACCGCGGTGGCGGCGTAGCCCGGGTCGCCCTTCCCGGCGGCGACGGCGGCGTAGCGGCGACCGCTCTCCGTGGTGGCCTCCACGTCCATCCGGAACCAGCCCTTCTGCCGCGTCTCCTCGCTCGGCCCGGTTCCCGGCGCCGGCAGCACGCGGTCGAGCAGGCCGCGGGTGGGCCCGAAGCTCATCGCGGACACCGCGCCGACCAGACCGGCGGTGACGATCGCCGCCGTCACGGCGCCCCGCGGTCCGCTGCCGGCACCCATGGCCTCGCCGTAGCTGAACCCGCGCCCGTAGGCCCAGTCCTGCAGCGCGTTGCTCCGCCGGACGATGCGGGTGTTGAACGAGGCCATCACGAAGGGCGCCGTCCACCGCCCGTCGTCGCCGTGCGCGGGCATGCCCGCGTCCCTGGGCTGCGGCGTGGCCGGCTCGGCGGCCCGGTCCGGGCTCAGGGCGTGGGGGTCGGAGACCACGCGGCGCCGGGAGGAGTCCTTCGCCAGCGCCTCGACCTGCGCGCGCATGGAATCGATCGTGCCGCCGCTGAAGCCGCCGCGGAGAGTGGCGATCAGCCGGACGTCCCGCAGCCCGCCCGCGCCGTCGGCCGCTGCCCGGGCGGCCAGCAGCATCGCGCTCAGGTCGGACGGGATCGAGTCGTAGCCGCAGGCGTGCACGATCCGGGCCCCGGTCCCCCGCGCGACCTCGTCCACCCGGTCGATGGCGTCCCGGACGAAAAGCACCTCACCGGTGAGGTCGGCGTAGTGCGTGCCGGCCGCGGCGCACGCCTCGACCAGCGGCATGCCGTACCGCGCGTACGGGCCCACGGTGGTGACGACGACCCGGGTCCCGGCGGCCAGCGCGGCCATGGAGGCCGGGTCGGCGGCGTCGGCCTTGATCAGCGGCCATTGCGCGGCCGCCGCCGGAAGCGCCGCCCGTGCCTCCTCCAGCCGGGCACGGGACCGCCCGGCCAGGGCGATGCGGGTGCCCGCGGGAGCGTGCTCGGCGAGGTAGGCGGCGAGCAGCTTCCCCACGAAGCCGGTCGCCCCGAAGACGACGAGGTCGGAGTCGCGTGCGCTGGCGGTCATGGACGCATGCTTACCGGGCCGGGTACCCCGCGCGCACGCCGGGCAGCGCGGGACCGTCGGTACCGGCTGCCACGATGGGCCCGTGCTGCTCGCCGAGGTCGTCGCCGCCTCCGCCCGCGTCGCGGCCACGCGCTCCCGCACGGCGAAGGCCGCCGCGATCGCCGAGCTGCTGCGGCGGGCCGACGTCGACGAGGTCCAGCCGGTGACGGCCTGGCTTTCGGGCGAGACCGGGCAGGGCCGGCTGGGCGTCGGCTGGCGCACCCTCGCGTCACGGACGGGCTCCCCCGCCGGCGAGGCGTCGCTTCCGGTCGCCGCGGTGGTCGCGGCGCTCACCGAGCTGGCGACGACGTCGGGCTCAGGCTCGGCCGCCCGGCGCGACGCCGTCCTCGCCGGCCTCTTCCCGGCCGCGACCGACGAGGAGCAACGGTTCCTCGTCGCCCTGCTCACCGGCGAGCTGCGGCAGGGCGCGCTGGAGGGCGTGGTGCTCGACGCCGTCGCCACCGCCGCCGACGTCGCGCCCGCCACCGTGCGCCGTGCCTTCATGCTGTCCGGCCGGCTGCCCGAGACCGCCGCCCTGGCGCTGTCCGGCGGGACGACGGCGCTGGAGGAGGTGCGGCTGGAGGTCGGCCGTCCGGTCCGCCCCATGCTGGCCAGCCCGGGCGCCTCGCTGGACGCGGCGCTCGCCGACCTGGGCAGTGACGTGACCGTGGAGTTCAAGCTCGACGGCGCCCGCATCCAGGTGCACCGGGACGGCGACGACGTCCGCGTGTGGACCCGCACCCTGCGCGAGATCACCGACGGCGTCCCCGAGCTGGTCGCGCTGGTGCGGTCGCTCCCGTGCCGCAGCGCCGTCCTGGACGGCGAGACCCTCGCTCTGGACGACGACGGCCGGCCGCGCGCCTTCCAGGACACGATGAGCCGCTTCGGCAGCGAGGCCGCGGACGAGGGGGTGCTGCTCAGCCCCTTCTTCTTCGACCTGCTGCACCTCGACGGCCGCGACCTGCTCGACGAGCCGCTCGACGTCCGCCTCGACGCCCTCGCGACGCTGCTCGCCGACGACGCGCACGCCACGCTGCGGATGCCCGGGGTCCGGCGGCCCCATGCCGACCAGGCCGCGCAGGTGCTGGACGACGCGCTGGCCGGCGGCCACGAGGGCGTGGTCGTCAAGGCGCTGGACGCGCCCTACGCCGCGGGCCGGCGGGGCAAGGCGTGGCAGAAAGTCAAGCC
>Ga0210040_10003237_pt1 | contig 22215 bp, 24 predicted proteins | sample CryGeyCG12114_NA_FD_185462 | JGI IMG/M metagenome (GOLD analysis project Ga0210040, IMG submission 185462) | Groundwater microbial communities from aquifer - Crystal Geyser CG19_WC_8/21/14_NA (SPAdes) (version 2) | ecosystem: Environmental > Aquatic > Deep subsurface > Groundwater | place: USA...
GGCGCATACGTTGGGCCGTGGGCGAAATATCAAAGCGACGACATCGCGTACGAGCAGGCAGAGGCAGCTGCGGATCAGGAGCTTGCATCCGATGAGGAATGGGTAGAGGAGGGCGGTGTCGCACCATTACCACCACCTCCGAAACAAGCAACGGATTACGCTACCGACACAGCAACGACGGAATCTACACAGTTCCACGGCTCTCAAGAACTCGACTACCAAGGGCGAACATACATGCACGTACCGCAAGACCTGGATATCGACCTCCGCAAAGAACCTGGCTCTGTGCAGAACTACGTACCCAAGAAGCTCGTCCATGTTTACAAGGGTTGGTCAAAGCCAATTACACGTCTCGAATACTTCCCCGAATCCTCCCACCTGCTCCTCTCTGGATATGCCGATTCTAAACTCGCGCTCTGGGACTCGCATCATGACCGCGAACTCTTACGCACATTCAATGGCCACAATAAAGCCATCACAGACACCAATTTCCACCCGACCGGGCGCACGTTCCTATCTTCTTCTTACGACCGTTATGTCAAGCTATGGGACACTGAAACAGGTAAATGCATATCGCGCTTTACAACAGGAAAGACGCCTCATTGTATCCGCTTTAACCCGTCCAATGGCGCCAATGAGTTCCTTGCCGGCATGTCCGACAAAAAGATCATCCAGTGGGACACGCGGTCCGGAGAGATCGCCCAGGAGTATGACTATCACCTCGGTCCCATCAATTCTCTCGTCTTCGTCGACGAAAACCGCCGCTTCCTATCTACTTCGGACGACAAATCCTTACGAGCTTGGGAATATGGTATCCCTGTACCGATCAAGTATATCGCTGACCCTAGCATGTTTGCACTCACACGTGCAGCTCCACATCCATCTGGGAAATACGTCGCATATCAAAGTGCAGATAACCAGATTGTGGTTTACCAAGCAGGCGACAAGTTCAGGCAGAACCGGAAGAAGGGTTTCAGAGGAATGAATACCAGCGGATATGCGATCGATGCGGCAATAAGTCCAGATGGAGGCTTGATCGCGTCAGGAGATACGGGTGGTTACGTGTGTTTTTGGGATTGGAAGTAAGTTTGCTCTTCTTTCTCGGAGAAGGAACAGGGTGCTAACAGTGCGTAGATCAGGGAAAATGTACCACAAGATCGAAGCCGGTGGAGGTGGAGGCGCAGTTACTAATGTCGCGTGGCATACGCAGGAGACAAGCAAGATCGTCACGGGTGGTTTGGATGGTAACATTAGGCTTTGGGATTAAGCCTGTGGTTGGGTAGGGCATGGGCTCTGTGCGCGGTTCCTGCAGCTTCATGCTAGAGAACGAAGAGAGGAACATCCATGGGCGTGCCGCGCTGAACATTGAAATACCAATGCTAAAAGGCCTGGCGTCGGGCCGTAATAAGACTATCGTGCACGATTTGTGAAGATGGTGCTGGATGTCAAAGGTCCACCTGTCTCGACGGGCACATGCTCGCTTTCGTTGTGAGTTGTGTATTATTGACATTGTTTGTACAATATTTTACTCCTTTTTCGTGTCGCTTCTTCAAGCAAATCTTCCCAGACCCCTCCTTGCCGGACCGGCACTATCTATCCTGACCCATCTATCCCTGAAGACAAAGTCCCAGTCAATCCGCTCCCACCACGCACTCAAATACGCCCTCTTGCCCAGGATACCGTAGTCTGGTAGATACATGTGCTGCCACACATTGACACACAGGATGGGCTCAGCGCGCAGCTGGCCTTCGAACTCGCCGACCCTGTTGGCGCTCGAATCACCAAAACTGCCAGCTGTCAACCTTCCGGCTGCAACGCGCATGGCGATGTTGTCTTGAGAATCTCTCGTGGTGGTATCCCACGATTGCCGCCGTGGCCACGCTTTCGGGAAGGCAGAGCCCGCATTGTAGGTGTTCATGACTCGGAGTAAGCCGTTGTCTTGTCGCAGCAACCACACGAAGCCATTACCGAACATGGCGTCGGCAGACTCGAGCATCTCCGACCGCAGAGTCTCGACGTCGGTGAAGCTGTCTTCGACGGCGCGCAGGAGGTTGTGAGATGGCTCCTGCTTCTCCTTAGAAAGGGACTCCCAGAAGAAGTGGTTGATTAGGGCCATGGCGGAGCGGTTATACATGACGGCATGTTGAGAGTTGTGAGCGTATTTCTCGTGGAGTTGTTTGACGGTCAGGTTCTCATCCACGGTGCCTTGGGTGGAGTTGTTGAGTTCCTCGCAGAGGTGCTTTTGATAGGTGAGGTAGGCTTGTCGGTAGGTCTTTTCAGAAACGAAGCCCGGGACGCCGTAGAGGGCAAAGAAGTCATCCTTGTTCTCGGGAAGGGTGGCTACGTTGTGTCGGCATCGATGCTGTGTTCGAGCATAGGTGAGCTGTAATGTAGAGTTAGTACAGCATACGACGGCGTTTGATGGTTCTGGGCACCTTTGGATTGACGATGGCCTGCAGAAGGGTCTGCGGCCTCGCCTTAGGTCTGATGATCATGAGCAATTGATGGACGAAGAGACCGTCATCGCATGCAACAGCGATGGAGGCTGCGGCTTCACCTGAATTTCTCTATGCTGTACGACCGGATTCGGTATAGCGTCAAGGTGCGGCTACACACCAATGTCTGGCCAATCACGGAGCTTTTTCTGAGCTGTGAGCCTCACGGTTGAAACACAACAGCCACCTCCACCTCCACCGTTCCAAACATATCTATGCGTTTCAATACCTTCCTTCATCCTCAGCCTGTCGTCGGCCTCTGCAACTTCTCGAACAGACGACATGCACTAACTTGAGCCTCCACGGCCGCGCATGTGGTCTCCTAGCGGTAATGGACTGGTTATCCTCGGGCGTCACAATATCATGCATACCCAACGTTGTGTGGTCAGGCAGCGTGAGCAACCGTACAAGATTCTCGCATATCACTTGGGCTCTGTCGTGCGTGCACTCTGGCAAAGTTTTCTAGTCAAGTCAAGAAGGGTTGATCGTGGACTACATTCCCTTTGTTAACCTTCAATACCCTTTGTTTTCCTTTTGTCCGTTTGTCTTCGATCTTACTCTGCTCTTCGAGAACCTGCTGACGTGCTCCTGGTGACACTGTCGACCTTCAGTACACATTACTTCTGACCCACGTATCTGCGATTGTTACTCCATTCTCTCAAATCCTAATACTTCAGCTCTTATGGCTCGATCAATTCTACAGATGCTAAGCTTGCTCTACGTTCTAGCAGGGCTAGCATCTCTTTCAAAAGCCCTTGAACTTTCCTCAGACGCCACTGCAGTACTGAGAATCCTCGAAAGACGCGACACCACATGCCCAGACAACCAAATCTCGTGTTCAACGATCGACTCAAAACTACCAAAAGATTTCTGCTGTCCCACTCAGTCATTCTGCATATCCACAGATTCATCCAGTTCAGCTTTGTGCTGTCCAAGTGGAGCATCGTGTGAAGAGATTCAACGGATCGACTGCGACGTCAATCTTCAAGACATTTCGACCAACCCAAACGCGACCATCTTCACCACCAAGTTATCAGACAGTCTACCAAAATGTGGAAGCCATTGTTGTCCGTACGGCTATACGTGTACGAACAATCCTGACGGCGACCCAACCTGCAAGCTCGACACATCGACAAGCATCAACGCGGACGGAACCATTACCTCGTCTCCCTCATCTTCAACCTCGACATCCACTTCCACGAGCACCAGCAGCTCTTCAACATCCACCTCCTCAGGCCTCGATTCCACAGCACCTCACCGAGAAGCGCAATGCAACAAATTCCCGGCCGGTGTCTTCATCGCCGGCTTTGTCCCTGGCATGTTCATCGGAGCATTCCTAACTCTGACATGGGTAATATGCACCGGCAGACACCGCAAGCCAAATGACCGGACTTCCTACTCTTCATCCTACTACAACAACAAACCAACAATCTCAGCACCAATACCACTAGAAGCTTCGGGAACCAGAACAGATTTTCTTCGACACACCACCTCACGGGCGCGATCAATATTCTCAAACCGAGATTACCCGAGCGAACAGGATAACTGGAACCACAAGACGCTTACGCCACCCGTACCAAACAACATTCCCATCGCAAACAACATCCCTATCGCATCTCTTGGGCGTACCAACCCAGTCACGCCAGAACGCAGAGTGCCACATGAGCCCAGCATGGAGAGTATACGCGTCTACTCGCCACCAAGCATGGTCCAACCACCTGCGGCCACCGTCGCACCACTCCGTGGCATGGCTTCACAGCGCCCGGACTACCAGAACGTCACGTTGCAAGACATCTCTGGACCTAGCAAAGGGATAGGTAGCCCCTTCAAAACACCACCCAACAAGTCCGACCCAAGCAACACCTATCACGAAGCAGCCACAATCACTCCCGAAGAGACGTTATCGCCAGCTCGCTACAACGGCGGAAATAGTGGAGGAAGGGTCCAAGACAGTCGAGGTGGCTCAGGTCGTCCTACCACGACGTTCACGGAGATGTTGCACGAGATCAATTTTCCCGATCCGGGGAAGGAGCGGACACCCGCTGTACCGCAGGTGCCGAAGGGGTATGAGAGGAGGCAGTATGCGCCACGTTAGCAGGCTTTTGCGTGATTTATTGTATATACCCTCATTAGCATGCGATGTAGATAAGTCCATGGATGTTTTTTCACTTTTCTTACCAATCCTCTTAACATGTCCAGAAGCATTGCTGAGGGACAGGTAGAGCAAAAAGTGACGATTGCTCCTTTTTTAGACAACCGTTTCCTCGCTCATGCTTCTCTCGCGTTGAAGGCTTCCCACTATCCCACTTTCCCTCTTCCCCTTGTCGTCTTTAACAACCCTATACCTGAAGCATCGCAGTCCTGTAGCCTTCAGCACCTCCGTAGTCACCGTGCCCCATCGCATGCCTCCACCTAAGTTATACACATGCCAAACAGCAGTCGTATCATTCATCACTCGCCAACTCCATGCCGCGCAGCTTGTGTAGGCTCGCATTATAACACTGCCCTTGTCGCATTCACCGGACTTGTTGAATCCGTTCAAGAGCCGAACTCACTGACCGCATTATTGCTCGTCGCCGTATCATCACCCCACTCCTCAAATTACGCATATCCCAACTCTGCTGCGCGGTGGGGTCCATTAGGTAGTAAGACATGGTTTGTGGTGCTCCGCGTTCAAGAACGCGACGACTTGGGACCCGATTTCCTCAGGGTTGGCTGGAGCAGAACTCGGACCTCGGTGTAGCCGTAACCGTAGCTGTCAGCGTCCGTGTCTGGGACGGGTTGCGTAGCTTCGGCGTTGGATTGGCGCCGTGCCAGCCGAATACTAGGAGACTGCTATGGCAGGACGGCACGGGTTCACAAGGGATGGCGTATCATCTCGGTGAGAGGTAGTCGAGACTGTTGGCCCATAATTAGAGGGTTTTGTATCGATCGTGGTTTCGTTGTAAGACAAGTCTATTGGTCTGTCCATAAGGACCGTATGCACTGCGGGCGTCGTGCATGATTCGATGCTTGACTCAGTCCATATGGACCCGTTGGACCAGGGCGTTGCAGCTGGGTCCGACTGCTGCATCAGTCCATTGAATCAAGGGAACAAACGTCGTAAAAAGCGTGAGCAGCAATGAGGCCTTTGGCGCCATGATGTAAGGCTGTGCTGTGCTCGAACTGTGTATTTTAGCAGATACAAAAAGTTGAAGACGCCGTTGAAAGTGATATTATACACAAGCGCGCAATGCTGATCGTTGATACTGGATATGGTGGAGGTGCTGGTCGAGCAACCACTTGGACCTGTGTAGGTAGATACCGGAGGTCACTTGTAGCACAATATACTGATTTCATTCCACTGTCAAGTTCTCACTTTCAATTCGTAGGTCCAAGTACCAATGAAGTGAAACAGATATATGGAGTATACGATCTCGTCTACCTCATATGTTCCTTCTGCTTTTGGCCGACGGTGGTTCGTGGTCGCGTGGAGTCATACTGCATAAAGTTTTGCATATGTTTTGAGCGATGACCGTCTCTGATGCCCCTGCCAGGGGTCGGTCTTAGGCTACCATACTGACGCATCGCGTGACAGAGCAGCATGATTCGCAGGTTTGCTGGAGCCGCAATCATTGCAGTAGTTTGCTCTGGGTCTTTCTTAGCATCTTTGTCGTTATTCAACCCATTTTCACACTGTAGAATCTTGATTAGCCAAATCGATCCAACATTCTACGCTTGGGAGTAACGTACTTGCTGAAGTCCATCTCTGGATGTTGCTCCATAAACTTCTTAAGAGTGTCCTGCTTCTTCTGCTCGTCACTCGTAGGCTTGCCTTGTCTCTGCATCTCCTGGTCGTACATCATTTTCTCCACCATGCTCCTTGTCTCTCCATCCAGATCGCCCAATTTTGAGTTCTCAGGCACAATCTTCGTTGTGTCGATCTTCGGTGCAGACGTGATGATATGTGCCCACCAATTGGAGCCTGCAGATTTGGCGAGGTTGATCACGATCTCCTTTGAACCATCTGACGAAGTTGATAGTGTCCAGGTAGAATCATCGGTTTGAATGGGGTGTGGAAAGTCGCCCTGTGCAAATTGTCAGCGATAGCCTCTAGAACTCTTGCGGGGAGCCCTTGTATGAGCACGTTTGGCGTGGAGATGTGTTCGAGCAGGCATACGTCTATTATTGGGTCCTGGCCTTTGACCTGGACTTTCAGGTGTGTCTTTTTCAATTCGACCACAAGATCCCTTGCTTTGAGATTGCCCGGTATAGGCACATTGACGTCCGCCTCATTCAGCGTTTGCGTCCACTTATACGGCAATTTCGACTGCTCCTCTTCTTCTCGTTTGCGGTCTTCAGCATCCTGGCGCTTGCGCTCGGACGGCGTAGGAGATGATGCTCTTTCCGTTGACATTGCTATAGACATTCGCTGGGCTTAGTGACGGACTTCGCAAGCGAAATCTGTGCTACACGAACAGGTTGTCTTTGACTAGAGGCAGCATGTGGTTGTTGTGCAACACTGAATTCCCTAAGCATTTCACGTACACTTCAAGTACACACCAACTCAAGGCTTGGCGTTACGGAACATACCTTGGTACCTATCTTAGGTAGTAGCAGGTCTTTTTCAGATCACCACAAACATTTGAGTCACCTCGGAGCCCTACAACTGCACCAGAGCCTGAAACGACAAGGGCTGACAGAAACGACGTAAAGATACCCAAAACAAGCAAATTGATTCGCCCTATGAACAAATTGCAAGCTTCACCTGCGTTTCTTTACAGCTTTGGAACCACTGGACCTCTCACCGGACCTCGCGGCCGCACTACTCCGGGTTTGAATGCCATAGTCACCAGTCGGTCTTTCAACGACATTGACCTGCACGCCTTGATCATAATCATCATCATCTTCATCGTCCGAGGATGCCAGATATCTCATGACTTCCGGTCGTTCGTCAGGCAGAAATAGCTCATCTTGCGGCCTCCCATACTGGGACGCCATAGTTGCCGGCCCAGAAGCAGTCCGCCTCTGTGGAGAGGCGAAGCGAGGATCGGAAGGATCAAAACGTGGAGCCCGGCCAGTGTGTGCTTGATATGGTAGCTGGTCGAGAGGAATGTTCACCAGGCTGGAATTTGACCTTGCCCTAGGCTCCCAATCAGGCTCGGAAGGGTCTGGTCGTGACGCCCGTGACGAGTTTGAGCCCCGACGTGCAGCAGAAACGTCATCGGGCGTTGCTGGCATCGATACGTATCTACTTGTCGAGTACGGGTGCGGCTGCTGTACGTACTGGCTTTGACGAAGTGAATGCGAAGAACCACTACGAGAGCCAGGTCGTGATAACAACCCCTGCCGATAGTAACCTTGTGATACATGAGGGAGACGACCACCGGCGTACTCGTAATCGTCCTCAGGAAGCGTAGGATATGGCAAGGTTGGCTCATCGCGGTTTGACCTCGTGGAAGCTGAACTCTTATTTCTTTCACGCCCCTGGATAACTTTAGGCTTTGGGGAGTTATTAATCGATCTGCTTGGAGTCTTGTTGCTCTTCTTGGTTTCTGTGGCCTTCGATTTGGCTGGCGTAGTCTTCTTGCTCTTAAGCGTCGATGGCTTGGGTGCCGACGAAGGCCGGGCTTGTTGCTGTTGGCTTCGTTCTAGACGGTCCAAGGCATCAATTTCTGCTTGACTCAACTTGACGTTGGTCTTACCCAGAGCCCGGGCACGCGCAATCCTCTCAAGAGCGCGCTCGACCAAGACATCCTCTTTGTCCCTGAGCATGACTTGTGTATCAGCTCTGCGTGCCAAAGCCCTATTGCGGTTGTCGTTCTCCGCATAAGCAGGATCTTCATTATCATGTGTCCCATAACGCCTGTGTCGTGTCCCTGTTGCTCCCATATCTATACCATCAAAACGAAGCTCGTCTGAAACAAAACGATTTTGTGCATAATCATAATCTAATTCAACGCCATGCAAACCATCATCTTCACTGTCTAACTCCTCGAAACGATCATCATACCCCCACGACTGTCTGGCCCATCCTTTTTCACCCCTTCTCGCCAGTCGTGCCCCTGGTGGTCTTCCCCAAGGGGGCACATCGTATGGAGTTCGCGGCCGACCACCTAGACCGCCTCCTCGGAAAAAGCATTCTCTATTGGTCTGTCCATAAAGGAAGCATGGCCAAGAACAGTAACACCAGTAGCTCCGATGAGCCACAGGAATGTCGAAATTGGCGACGCAATAAAGACCACTGGTATAGCCACGCAAGCCAGACCAGTGTAGAGTTGTGAAGTAGTAGCACGGAAGTTGCCGACTTCCAGATCGGCTCCTTTCAACTTCCCAATGACCCACATGCCTCCGAGCACTAGGATGATGCCGAAGAGAAGCCAGAGGTTATTGAGCAGGCTGTAGATACTGAGCATGACGAAGACAACGGCATAGTTGCTAGAGAAATAGCCCAGATTGTAGTTCACTCTTGTCTGGACATCGCCGAAATCACGTGGCTTGGAAAGTCTCTTGAAGTCAAGGAACTCTGAAATAGGCTTCAAGTTCGCGAATCTTGTAGCAATAGATTGAGATCTAACACTGCTGAAGCGGTCGCCGAGGTTCAAGCGGGAGGTGATGGCGTCGAGCGGGATACTGATTCGACTCATGGTGCTGTTTGAGCTGAGTTGGAGTGTATTGTAGAGGGAAAGCAGAGGCTCGTCTAGTGAAAGGACAAGGTATTAACTATTGAAAGGGTTAGCATACCCAGGCATCGCAAGGCCTGGTCTGGCTCATTCCGCAGCTGGGGCCTAGGCTGATTCGCAGGATAAAACTCACAAAAGTATTGTTTGTTGAAAGTTGGAAACACGAAGCGAAAAGAGTAGGCGACCGCGAACAATGGATAGGAGAGACTCTGCTGAAGTGGTTGGTGAACCAACAGAAGAGCAGGAAGATGCGTTTTGTTGAAGGACCGAGTCACCCCTGTCTCCTGGCTGTCGACTCTCCGCTGAAAGGCTGTCGAATCTCTGGCAAAGTTTCCCTCAGCCTCAGTGGCTGCTTGGAAGATTTGGCAAGTCCACGGGCCTCAGCCACACCTCTGCGTGGGTCGAACCACGGCACTGGCAGCCAAAAAAAATTGCCCCTGCAGCACGTCCACAATCTTCTCCTCTCTTATGCTGGACCCTGCTCACAGCAGGCTCACTTGCACTCGACCATCTTGGAGATAGAAGAAAAGAGGTCCAAAAGAGAAAGAGAAGGGAATCGAAAGACTGCGGGGTTTCGAACTGCTTTCATAACCCACTCGGAATTCCAGAGCGGCTTCGACTACTGCACGCACATCCCGAGTGGCCGCCTAGATTCCTTCTCGCACCTTGCAATTGGGCCACGTCTTGAGCAGCATCCACTCTTCCTTGGATTTCTTGCCTCAGCACACAGTCTACACCGGCACGTTAGGCTAAGAGAAGGGAGGTGTCGTAATTTATCGGGCATGCGAGCGTCGAGAAGACGCCAGGAACAATGAGGCCACAAATACTACACGTTCTGTTCCTTTGCTCCCTGCTCGTATTGGTTGCAGCATGGAGCAAAGAGGACCACGAAATCTTTCGCCTACGAGACGAGGTCCAGGCTTCCGAAGGGGAGGATGTGACCTTTTACGACTTCCTGGGCGTAAAGCCGTCAGCAACTATAGACGACATCAACAAGGCCTTTCGCAAGAAATCCCGGTCGCTGCACCCTGATAAAGTCAAGCATTCCTTCGTTGCCTCGAAGTCGACGCCTAGCCCGAAGAAGCCAGGAGAAAAGAGAAAGCCTGCGGTCCATGTCTCGAAAGGACCTTCGCAACGTGAAATTCAAAAAGTCGCCAAACAAGCCAACGATCGATACAGCCGTCTCGGTGTAGTCGCGAATGTCTTGAAAAGCCCTCAACGAGAACGATATGATCATTTCCTTGCGTATGGGTTCCCGAAGTGGAGGGGAACTGGCTACTACTATACAAGATACCGTCCAGGCTTGGGCACGGTTCTTATCGGCCTTTTCCTGGCAGGAGGTGGAGGTGTACACTACTTTATCTTGACTGCAAGCTACAAACGCCAGCGAGAGTTTATGGAACGCTATATCAAGCATGCAAGGAAGACAGCATGGGGTGATGACTCGGGCCTCACAGGGATTGCCGGACTCGGGGCTCCAGTCGCTGTCTCAACGCCTGAGCCGGAAGAGCCCGACCAAATGGCCAATCTCAACAGGCGACAGAAGAGGGAAATGGAAAAACAGAACAAGAAAGATGCCAAATCAGGAAAAAACAAGTCAAAGGCCGCGTCAGGCACATCGACACCGCAGCCCGTGGCCACCGCACCCACGGGCGAAAAGCGTCGCGTCGCCGCTGACAATGGCAAGGTATTCATCGTGGACTCGGTGGGCAACGTCTTTCTGGAAGAGGAAAACGAATACGGCGAGAAGGAAGAGCTCCTTCTAGACCTGGACGAAATCCATAAACCCACGATTAGAGACACTGCTCTTGTCCGCTTCCCTCTCTGGTTGTACCGCAGAGCCTTCGACCCATTCTTGAAGAGCACAAAGCCTGTCACAAGTGACGAAGTACCTTTGGCCGAGACAGGGGTTGAAGTAGCCGAGGGCGGTGCGGATGCAACAGGACACAAAGACCCAAGCTCGAGCCAAGAGTTGGACTATGAGCTCGTGGACTCTACGGGTATTGAGAAGGCGATGAATGGCACCAATGGAACGAAGAAGCGGTCAAAGAAAGGGAGGAAGTAACGTGTTTTAAGGCAGCCAATGATAGATGTACGACAACCCAAAAATATAGAGAAGTAGAATCTGAAAACCTGTGTCCATATGCGATTTTTGTGAATGCCTCACCTTACTGCGTATCTCCATTCATATCTTGATTGAGTTACATGAAGGCTGTGTTATGATTGAGGCTGAGTTTCCTAGCACGCCTGGGTATGCTGAGACTATTGTACGGCAGAGCAAAAGCAATGTTATGATGCCAGTATGCCGTCACGTGCCATATGGACCACTTAGCCACAAGTGCTACATTGGTGTCGAGCACGTCGCGACATCTCTCTTAGCAAAAATAATCCGCTTTGGGTCATCAGCCGAGACAATCTTCCCTCTTTTCTGCTATGGTAAAAGATCTGCATGGCTAACATGCTCTATGTCGATTCCAAAGCACCTTGGCAACGTGTCTGACCCAAGCTGAGGCTCGGTCTCACAATCGTGTATATGCGTCGGCTTGTGGGCGCATCCTGGCGACGCTGCGTTCATTCGAAAAGTCGCTGTCTGTGAAGCGGTCGACGTCTCGTATATAAGGCCGACGCTAGTCCTGGTCCTATCTGAATCATGTCGCTTGGGACGCCCAGCTGTTCATTCTCCATCCCTAGCCTACACGACTCGACAGAGCTCTTGTGCCGCATATACTACCCGAAGAAGCAAAGCAGCACAGAGACGTTTAGAAATGAATATGCAATTCTTGCCCATCCGTATGCCTCTCTCGGTGGTTCTTATGACGACCCTGTCATCGGCAGTGTGGGCAGCATGCTACTAGCCAAGGGAATGGTGCTGGGAACATTCAATTTTAGGTGATTCTCTCTACGAGCTAGGTCGTCCATTTGACTTACGACAGTAGAGGCGCAAGTGGGTCTGCTGGCAGCACAAGTTGGACAGGCAGAGCAGAGCTTGCAGATTATGTTTCGTTCATGGCGTTTCTTCTCTGCTTCGCCACCTATGTGTCGCATGAGCGAGTAGGTCAGGAACAAGCCAATGATGTACTCGTCCCTTTGCTTGTGATCGGAGGATACTCATACGGCTCACTAATGGCATCGCGTGTTCCAGCGGTGGATACCATCCTTGACCTAATAAGAACTAACAGACCAGATACCTCTGAGCATGAGATCAAAGAGCGAGCAAAGCATTTAGCGCAGGACTTCTGCAATATGCTCAGAATGCAAAGCAGTACGGGATCCGCTCAAAGGGGCAGGATGGATCTGCGCATCGTTGATGGAACGGCTTCTCCATCACGCGGTATCGCTGCTGGAGGCTACGAATCCGAGGCAGCAAGCCGCAGAATTAGCAGAGAATCGTCTCGCAAAAGCATCGATGTTGAGCGGTTTCGCCAGAGTATAGACAGAGTCAGACACACGCTGGGAAAAAGAAGTTTTAGTCACAACGGGTCCCGGAACCACTCAAGCACTCCAAACAACACACTTCCGCTAATGGACTTCCGAATTGGTTATCTACTGATCTCGCCATTGCTACCTCCTGTTGCGGGCTTTATAACCATGTTCTCGAGCCCGGACTTTCGACTGCAGCAGAAGGTCTTGTCTGGCGGCGAAACAGGAGCCGTGAAGAGGTATCACTCTCAGGATATTACTCAATTCCCTTGTTGTATAATATTCGGAAGCAAAGATATGTTCACTTCTAGCAAGAAGCTCCGCAAGTGGGCTGAAGACATAGCAGGTCGAAACAAGAAATTTCTATACCATGAGGTGATCGGCGCTGGGCACTTCTGGCATGAGCCTGGGGTCGAGCGGAAGCTGCGAGATAGTGTTCGCCAGTGGATTGAGCAGTTATAGGCGGACCAGTAAAAGGTCTGGAAGAGTGTGTTGCACAGCAATACTCAGGCCCTGCTTCAAATCATTAGCGAAGCACCGAGTCTCATTGGACACAGTGCTTGCAGAAAGCAAGAACATAGCGAGCCCCCGATGCTTAAGGCCACAGATAGCATGCGCAAGCGAACGATTCTCCATTGTAAATGGTATAGTCTTTACACTTTCCTGTCAGGTACTATCGACACGGCAAGGTTCTCTTAGCAGGTCCCGTGCCAGTATCGACGTGTAGAGCGTTGAGGTGCATAGCTGTATAGTACAAGGCCAAAGGAAGACGCTGCAAGAGCCTGCCTTGTATCACGATCTCGTGTCACTAAGGTTGCTTGGAGATTGACATGTGAAAACGCGGTGCAAGATCTTGTCGCGGCTCGAGATGAAAAGTGTCATGTGCACGGCCATGATCCTTGTTCTTGTGAGCAACGGCCGTGATAACGATATTCCACCGCTCGCCGTTTACTTCATGATTGTCACGAGCCTGGTGCCAACAATAACAACGTGTCGACACTATGAGTACTCTCCTGACCTTTTCGCTGAACCGCGGCGTCACGGTGTCCTGTTTCCACGATGGTTGACGTGGTTGATCAGTCATGTGAACGTGCGTCAGTCCCTCCACAAGATGCCCACTTGGGCATGCTTTGACGTCTTTGCTTCGAGGTTGACATCAGGAATGCATCACACTGATAATCGGAGCAAGCACAACTGAAATACTCCGCAAGGTTCAGTAGGTGCTCCTTATCACTGTACACTCGAGTGGCCCGTCCGACGGCACCATTGTGACGCCCAAGTGCTGCTATCGCTGGTAGTCGTTGCAGGTACGGTCCAGCCATGATTCCTACTTCGTATGAACACATCAAGACCGATCTAGCTCTCTGCTAACACCTGCGGCAACCCTTATACTTCATTGTTCTACCCCCTCTGGAGGCGTACTTATTCTATTGCCCTCTATCCTTTAGTAGATATCAATGATATCCCTGGATCTTCTCAATCCTGCCGACTACCACCGGGTGCGCAGTCTGCTCGAATTCTCTACGAGATCGATACTTCGCCCGTTCCTTCCCCTGAGGCTCCTCCAAAATGTAGCCACCGGTGTGGCGGATTGGGTCTGTGACCACAATCCGAGTTGCGCCGAGGAAAGACTAAGGAAGGAAGAGATACGTTTCCTCCTGAAGAAGGTGGAGGAGGTCACAACTCTGGATGAGTACGAAAAGTGTACAAAGCGTCTGGACGTGCTGCAGGGACATGAGACATGGAAGAGGGACAGGTACTCGATCGAACCTGAATACAATCCCGATGTGATCGAGACTCAAACGATCCGACTTAAAGATGCGGCAGTTGCTTCCGACCTCAGCGCCATGCAGCATCTGCTACGTACAGGGTTGAGCCGTGAGCTCGGTGGCATGAATGTGCTGCGGTTGCACAAACATACATGGCATGGAACGAAACAACTAATACACGAGTATATCGATGCCGCCACAGCAACCGTTGACAAGTACGTCGAGACATGTCAGCAGTACGATTTGCCAGTGTCCGAGCTGCAATTCTATCAGCAATCCCTGGAAGATTCCTTAAAATACTTTGGTCGCTCGGCTCTCACATTAAGTGGTGGAGCACTCCTTGGTATGAAACATATCGGTGTCGTGAAGGCGCTCCATGACGCAAACCTGCTCCCGAGGATCATATCTGGAGCTTCTGCTGGCAGTATAGTCGCCGCAATCGTTTGCAGTAAGAACGATAGTGAGCTCAAAGATGCTTTGGACTATTTTCCGAGTTCTAATTTAGCATGTTTCGACCCAGAGAACACAACCTTGTTCACTTACGGCCTGCACCGGCTCCGAGGCCTGTATCGTGATGGCAAGCTATTTGCGATGGACAGAATGGGTATCGTTATGCGGGAATGGTTGGGGGACATCACCTTTCGAGAGGCCCGTCATAAAACAGGGCGAATCCTCAACATCTGCGTCTCAAGTGCTGACAGCGAACCGCGTCTTTTGAACTATATAACAGCGCCTGACGTCTACATCTGGTCAGCCGTATGCGCTTCTTGCAGCGTACCAGGCATTTTCAAGGCCGCCACCATACTGGAAAAAGATCCGCTAACAAAGGAGCCAAAGGTGTGGATGCAGAGCGCGAAACAACTTTGGGTGGATGGATCATTAGATCATGACATTCCTATGAGGAAACTGTCCGAAATGTTCAATGTCAACTTACTCATTACCAGTCAGGTCAATCCGCACGTTCGTTTGTTTCTCGAGCCAGAGGAGACTTTCATTGGGATACAACCACGGCATAGCAAGCCGAAAACACGAATGCGTGGCTGGCTGAAGAGTCAAGCTAGGCAAGCACTTGTACACAGAGCTCAACAGCTTGCTGATATGGGCGTGCATCCTGTTCTCTGGCGAGCGGCATCGCTGTTGAAACAGCAATACACGGGAGACATAAACATTTTCCCGTTGATCGACTGGACCGAGTATTTGATTATGCTAATCAATCCGACACCAAATTTTATGCGACAAGCAATGAAATCAGGGGAACAGGCGACGTTTCCAAAGATGAGTCGAATCAAGAATTGTGTTGCGCTCGAGCTCAAGTTGATAGAAGGGATTCACAAATTGCGAGACCAGGTTCACTTTAGTTCGGAAGCGAAAGCCGCACGGCAGTCGAGGCCCCCCCTCAAAGGAGGAAGGCGGCGCGGACGAGGCTCTCGACCGGCTTTCAAACGTCAGCGAAGTCTGAGCACGGAATACATCGCCGTTGACGATGGATACTGCCAACCTCGACAGAGCGCGCCCCCAACACCAGGACCAGGTGTAAAACGCAACGTGAGTGTTGGAAGTCTGTTTGAAAAGCTGAGTGCGATGGCGCATAGCGGCCAACCTGCTATCCTATCTCCGCAGGCTGGCATTGAACTTTCTATGGCAAATGGCATCACAGCTGTGGTCGATCCTGTACAGAGTGTAGGTTTCGAGACCGAGTCACGTAGTGTGAACGGATATCGATCGGATAGCGAGGACGACCAGCTCTGAGCAAATAAGGAGCGGTTTTCGCTGTTCAATATGAGCTCGAGAAGACGTACCCACCAGACAAGTAGCAAAATGCGACATACAAGCGAGCACTGCTCGTGCAATAGACCGAGTTAACAAAGAGATGGAAGACTTCGGAGTTTTGTCCGGGTCGCGTACCGATCTACACAGCTGTCCACTAAAGTTGTATACAATGCCTACACGAGTATGAAGCGTCGTCTTCGACAAGTCTCTAGACTCACAGCTCTGTGTGTGCATCCCCCTTGTGTTGTAGAATGGTAGCGTATAGGTAGAAGGATAGTTAGTAGAAGTGGAGCGTGTCGCGTTCGCTAAAATTCAGGCACTGCACTGTACCGACGACACAAACGGAAGCATTGGCATCCTGCAACAAGACTGCGCTCTTGACGAATGTCATTCCTGCCCACAACTCCATCGAATATGCTATTGTCTGACACGAGGTAATGCCGGCCCGTGTCGCGCAGAGTGATTCGCGCCCTTTTCACTACAATGGATCTTAAAAGTATGCTAAACGGGGACGCCTCCAGCAGGCCAGCACCACCCCCTCCTCTACACACGCCGCAAACGTCGTACGAACGTGCAGCCTCGCAGACGCCTGGCTATGATATCCAAACAAGTTATCCGACGCCTTACGCACGTCCTAGCCAGTACATAGATACGCGGTCGCCTGGTAGTGGAGGATACTTTGCGCAGTCGCCGCATCAGAACACATCAGCCTCTATATCAACACCGAGCGCAGGCACACAGGGGACGCATCCATATGGACAGAGTCCAGGAACAATCGGTCTACCGCAGACTCCTCGAGACAGTATCCCACCGGCCCATTCGTATACTTCATCTTACGTTCCTTCGCCATCTCCTTCTGTAGCTCAACCCCCTACCCCCAATCAGTACCATCAGCCTCTGCCACCGTCATTGACGCAATCAAGCACAACTCCTCTACAACATTCTCAAACACTTCAGTCGCCACACACTTCAGCTAATACATATGCCTACCCTCACTCGCGCCAAATTTCACCTCACGCGCAGTTCCATCCACAGCCTGTGCCAGTGACGCCTCTAGGGCCACCTCTCTCTACTTCGCGACCATCACCGCAAGCTCAAAGACCGATATCCCAGGGCTATGACCATCACAGAACGTCTTCGCTGGGTTCTATAGCTTCGATGAATAGTAGAGATCACAGCATCGGCCAAATACCCTACCCGGAGCAACCACATAAAGAGGGTTCACTGCGGCAGTATTCTGCAGACAAAGTTCGCTTTCACGAGAGAGAACGCAGCGTTGAAAGTGTCAGTCCAAAGACTATACCTAAGCTTCCCCCGAGTCGACAAATGAGTACCTTCAGCCAACAGGAATTCTCGACGCCTAGCCTCCAGTACGCGCGATCCACTATGTCGCAAGAAAGATTCAGCCAAGAAAGAGTAAAGCAAGAACCACAGGAGGATCTTTCACCTCAGTATCAAACAACCAATCCCACATCACATCTAGGCATGTCTGTTATCGCATCAGGAGGCCCTAGCCCTGCAGCCTATCTTGCACAAAATTCCACACCGAACTCCATAAACTCTCCATTACCTACAGACCTTAGTCCCGTACACCAAAGGCAGCCCAATCTAAAACGGAGTGCAAGTGCGATATCTGGAGCGTCTGAATCCCCGGCTCCAGCTCGTAAAAGATTGAGACGCGATGAAATCCCTGTGTTTGCACAAAGTGCTAGAAAGAAGCCTATACACTTTGTTGCCGGACGACAGACGAAGCCACGGGAGCCTCTCAGAAACAATCCCGTTCGCGGCACTTCCGCAGCTCCTGTAGCTGCTCCCAAACTGGTGGCCCTACCAGCTACAAACGGACACGCCGCTGAGGAAATCGCTGATTATGCAGATGGTAGCTACTGGGAGCCTTCGATAACCAACCAGGTGCCATTCGAAGATCTTACAAGACGACTTTGTGATTGGATATACGGGGTGATCGGCAACAAACAGCAACCAACAGACGGAGCTGTGTTCGAAATCGAGGCAAAAATTGGACAGATTGTCGAAAACGACACGGACATCAGGCTGTTGTTACCCGTTGAGACCGAGACAGTTTTCAACAAAGATCGTCATCGTGGCCGGACAAAGTTCGCAAACTCTATGAACATGGTAAGTCACAACGTTTGACATCCAACAATCACTCATCATATCGCAGGCACAGCACAAGCTACTCAACGATTTTCTCAACAATGAAGTACGTCGTTCGATGGAGGAGTCTAAACACAAGAAGAGAGAAATTATACATTACAGCCATCCGAAAGAACACGACGAGTTCTACGAGCTGACCCCAGAAGGAAAGGCTAATCTACCAGAGTCCATACAGCAATTCCTCAACCCACACCACAAACCACGCGTACGGATTACTCACAATAAAGACGACAACAGTCTGAAGGCACGAATTATCAAGTCACGGATTGCTGATATTGAAATATACAACCCGGCCTGCGATTTCGATTACAGGATTTCGATCTCCATAGAAAGTCCTTGGAGCGGCCCTGAGCAATGGCTTGTGCCAATGCAAGCAAACGGAGGAGAACGGAACAAGGACAGAATGAGCTACCGACATTTGGCCTATCAAGTTGACCTCACACAGGTTAGCTACAGCACGAAGCGCGATCTGGAGCATGAACTTGAGGTTGAGATTAGTGTCGAGCAAATTCGCAAGGAGCTGAATGCCCTTCAGTCGGGCCAACCGAGTCGATACGAAGATCTTGTTCGTGGGCTTCTCGACAACGTTCGCGTACTCTGTCGACAAGGGACAATCAAGCGACGATAGCGTGGTGGTTGAGAATGCTGAGTGCTTATCGGGCAACATGCATGTGAAACGAGCGCGGCGTTCTCAAAGTAAAGAAAGACGATTATGGCAAATAGAGCCTCTGTAATACGATGTCTAAACGACCGGTGTGGGACAGATGTAACAAGATTGATTGACAATGTGTCTCCCTTAGATCTGCTAAGAAGTTTTCCCTCAACTAGTACAATTCGCCAGAACTCCAATATTGCCTGCTCGGGCTCAAAAATACTGCCCATGCTAATGTCAATCTCTGTCTCATGGAGATCGATCGTCAATTGAGTTCAAACACGGGATTTCGACCGCGTTACCTGTCTGGCGTTATTCGAAGGCCTGTCGTGCCTCACGCCACTAAATGGTGTCCTTATGACAGCTCTGCCACTGAGTGCGATGTGGTTCGGATGGCTGTTTCGTTCTGGACTCTTCTGGAGCTGATGGGGTTCTTTGGACGTGTTACTTCTGGTCATTCCGATCCATGATTGCCCATGGACTTGGAGCATAGAACCTCAGCGCCCTTGCACACCTAAATTCTTCTGATCTGCAAAAGCCACACAAGTATCCCTTGGCAATCACTTCGCACCACCCTTCCTAGCCCTCCTATCATTGCCCCTCTCCTTCCGCTCCTGCCTCCTCATCTTCTCCACCCTCTCCCTTCTGCCCTCTGCCCGAACTGTCTTCCCACTACCTTCCTCGGCAGCCTCTTTCTCCCGATTCTGCCTCTTTTCGTCTAACTCTACGAGCCAGTCGCTTTCCTCGTTCTTGTTCTTGCCCTTGTAGCCCCATTTCTTGACCCATTCGCCCTTCTCCTCGTCGTACACCAGGTTCTTCTTACGCTCCTCGAGCGCGGCGCCTCCTTTGAGGTTGCCGCCGAACTTGCCGATGCCCTTCTTGCGTGCGAAGTTCTCCCATTTTGTGGGTGCTTTCGGCTTAGGGAGCGGCTTCCAGCGTGGAAGTTGCGACTGGTTTTCGCTGTGCGGGAGGGTCATGATGAGGCCATCGGGCGTGGAGGTGATGGGGCAGGTGGACAGAAGGGTGTTGAGGAGGGTCTGGGCTCCGTCGCGGGCAATCGCTTGTAGCATTTGATTGCGCTGCACGGTTGGCTGAGTTAGAAGGGTTGATGTCGCAGGCAGAGGATTGGAGTCGGTAGCTGTGAGGTGTCCGAGGTCGTAAGTGTAGGGTGTGAGCTTTTCGACAGTTATGGGCAGGCGCTCGGGTTTCGAGGATGCGGTGGTGGCTGGAAGCATGTCGGTGGTGGTCGTGTCGGTCATGGTAGCGGTTGACATTCTGTAGACTAAAAGAGAAGTCCGCTCGTAGATTTTTCCTGCACGGGTAAGAAGACTGTATCTTTCAAGTGCCAACGGTCTACGACTCGATGCGGTGATCCAGAAACTTTTTGATGTGCCGCTTTTAGATAACGATCTGCGGGAAGTTGCGGCCCTAAAGCGGCAGTCGACTTTTCAGTCGTGCAATTCGAGCTCAGGATGTAGACCATCAATTAAAGCATCTAGCATCCAACGACGACGTACCTTCGGGCGTCTGCAACTGCTCAGCATGTCTGTCGCCATCTGTTCGGGCTGCTTATCTCGGCTCAGCTTATCCTCGAGATTACCCGCAGTCTCGCAAAGCCTCTCGGTGGTGTCTGCATCCTCCTTTCACAGCTCCGCAACGCAATATGCATCACCTCTGAAGAAGAAAGCAGGCACGCCCGTGCAAAACAAGTTTCGAGAGGCACGGTCAGCAAAGATCAAAAAGAAGACCAAGGATCGGCCACGGCCGCCGCCTATAGGCGAACGAAAAGCTCAGCGGAAGCGTATCGTCCTCAGCAACACCAATGCGCTCGAGATTGCCGGGTTGGAGGATCTGAATCCCACCAACATGGCCGACACAGAGAAGATTGGTCAGGTGCTCGGAATACAGGGCGACCTGCTGGATAATTTGAGAGATGCTAAAGCGTTCAAGACGACGCAGAACTGGAATATGTTCCGCAGACCAGCCACGCTAGTGAGGGAGGAGACGGTTTCGCTGGGACAACATGTTCGGGATGTGATCGATAGTCAGCAAAATCAAGGCTTGGGAGCGAAGGTAGCGAGGCAGGTTGTCTCCGGGGAACGAGCCTCAGGAAAGAGCATCCATCTCCTCCAGGCGATGAGCATGGCATACATGAATGGCTGGATTGTCATCAACGTGCCAGAAGGTCAGTGGTTGCAATTAATACACGTTTCGGTAATGTGCTGACAGCCTTCTAGCGCAAGATTGGGTCCTCAACCAATCCTCTTATGCACCCATAGGTAGTCCTGAAGGCTCGAACCAGGACCAGATGTATATCCAACCACATCTGACTTCCGAACTCTTATCGCGAATGGCTTATTCAAATCAGGCCGTCCTCAAGAAATTGAAACTTGTCGGCAAACTTCCTGCAGACCTCAAGTTGGGCAATAACGCAACATTACACAGCCTCGCCATGCTAGGTGCGGAAAATCATACACTCGCCTGGCCTGTATGGCAAACATTGTGGAAGGAACTCAACACGCGAGCAGACTCCAAGAATGCTAGACCGTCTGTCCTAATTGCTATTGACAGTGTCAATCACTGGATGGGCCCTACAAAATACCGCTCCGCGGAATACAACACTATCCACGCCCAACAATTTAACATGATCAAGCACTTGACAAGGCTCCTCTTTGCGCAATCAGAAGACGAACTTGCAAATGGAGGCATGGTTATCGCAGCCACATCAGGCTCTAATTCACCTTCGTTGCCATCCTTGGACATCCTCCTTCGACAACTCGCTGCACGTGCTGCGGGTACTGCGATGACGGATCCCAACTTTCCCATGCCTCAGCCATATAGCAAGCCTGATCAGAGAGTGTTAAGTCTTTTCAAAGATACTGATGAGACAACCCTTACCACCTTGAAGGGCCTAAGTCGTCTCGAGACACGGGGACTTCTTGACTACTTCGCTAAAGGTGGCATTTTCAAGGAAAGCATCACAGACACTGTGGTAGGGCAGATGCGTGGTCTTAGCGGTGGCGGAATCGTTGGCGAAATGGCCAAGTTCGGCACGCGAACGAGTGGGAATGTGGCAGTACATCTGTCATCTGCAGGCTTGCCTGCACCAAGTTCGGAGCGGATCACGGCTTAGAGGTTCCTCGTAAAAGAGTTACCCGAATAGCCTGGAAATGTGTTCGGGCATCGAAAAAGATTCAGGAGAACCTTGCACTACGGTTCAAGCTCGAGACGTGGCGGAACAAGACATCAGTGGCAGGAATATCAATTGAATG